>Ga0209409_1000684_pt1 | contig 33852 bp, 52 predicted proteins | sample AD_JPNMR1_MetaG_FD_184424 | JGI IMG/M metagenome (GOLD analysis project Ga0209409, IMG submission 184424) | Active sludge microbial communities of municipal wastewater-treating anaerobic digesters from Japan - AD_JPNMR1_MetaG (SPAdes) (version 2) | ecosystem: Engineered > Bioreactor > Anaerobic...
ACTATGTTACCTTGTAATTCATATAATTCTTTCTCAATTTTTTTATCAGAAATATTAAGCGCATAATAATTATTATTATTATCTCTAATTGCTAATTCTACAAATGGCATATTACCTATTGCTATTATCTCGCCTTTAATTTGATATTTGATAGGATCGTTTGTGCAGGAATAAATAATTATTAATAATAAATAACCGAACCGGGCGAGGGTGGACCCGATTCGGCCGGAGGGCTGTAGTGGATAAGAAAATATTAATTTTATTGTTTTCATTTATAACCTATTTATGTTATCAAATATGTTTTGAGCTAACTTAATTATTGCTTCTATATATGCAATATTCTCAAGATGAACTGGTAAACTAAAAGTCATTAAACAATTTTCTTTTGTTTCAAAATTGCATTTTATCATCTTAATAGAACGCTTATTTTCAGTAGTTATTAAAGGCACATAAATTTCATATAATTTATATTTGTCAATTATTGCAGAATATTTATTTTCAAGTTTCGCAGTAATAAATCTTGAATTATTTTTATTATTTATTTTATAAATCATAAACCAGCTTCCATAATATTTAAATTAGTCTCGGGATTATCATCTTCATTTTTATTTTCATATTTATTTTTTAAATAATAAAGATGAATTTTACTTATGATTTCCAAAGCTTTTTCAGAGCCAATTAATTTCTTAAGCTCTATAGCTATTTCACATAATTTATTTTCGTATTCATCTAATTGAATATCTCTAATCATAAATCTCATTCCAATCTATTTCATCGTTATATTTTTTTAATTCCTTTTTTAGCATAAAATTTTGTCTAGTTAAATCTTCAAGTTTGCCTGCTTTCAGCATTGCTGAAGTAATTAATCCAATAAAGGCTCCAATAACAAATATTAATATTCTTTCAACCATTTAATACTCCTTTATTTTCTTGAAATAATTCTAATTGCATTGGCTCTGAAATAATAAAATTCTTTAATTCTACAAGCAGATTCAAAAATAATGGAACAAATTTTTCTGGTATCAATGTTTTTCCGAACCAGTTTCTGCATAAAATTGCTCTATTTTGTGCGGCGTGTTTATTACAAGAGGGCTGTTTGAATTTAATAATTCTCTTAATGCAGTAACAGTTACCCCCATTATTTCTTTAGTCCATGAATAACTAACCCCAATAATGGTTATTTGATGAAGTGGAACATCTAATTCACAAACTTCTTTCACATATTCCCGCAGCTGTAATAATATTTCTTTTATTTCATTTGGCAATTCTGCAATAATTTCAAAACTGAATCTCCCCGCATCATCTGTATTGCTGTTTCTCCATTGAATTTTTGTTCTGTATGTTTCCCAATCGTATTTAAATTTTTCTATCAGAAACATTTTTTCTCCCCTTATCATTTTTTTCAATTTTTATTTTTATTCCAGTATTTTCAATATCAAGTGTTATTGGCAAATCACATGTTTTAATTATATCTACCAATTCATCATCAATTTCAATTTCTGCTTTACGCAAATCTTCGTCTATTATTATTTCAATCAAATGTTTCATCTTTTTGAAAAATTTCTTTATAATATTTTTTTGCGATTGGATAAGTGATTGTAAGAAATAGAAACATAGCCAATAAGATTAAAAATGCATTATTGTCCAATAAATATTCTAATTCACTAATTAAATTTTTCATAATTATTTTTATAATAAGTTTTTCTTCTTAAATAATTGAATATTTCTTCACGACTAATTCTTATCTCGCCATCTTCTAAATTTATTCCTATTTCTCCTGCATCAATTAATTTCTGAAGCTTTGGAATTCCTACCCCCAGCATTAATGCAGCTTGACTTAAAGTTAGATTAGCCCGATAAATGCATTTAATTGCGTCCGGGCTTAATAAATCTTTTAATATTTTATCTTTCATAGCTCAGTTAATTTTATTAATCTATCCAATGTTTCGTTTATCTCAATTTTTAGTTCTTTGAATTTTTTGTTTGCTATTTTTCTTTCTTGCGGAGAGAATTTATTATCATTCGTGAACTTGTTTACAAGAGAATTCAGTTTCTTAATATTATCAGCAATAATTTCATTCGTAAGGAATGTTTGACTGATTAAATCTTCGCATTTGTCATGCGAAGATTCAATAAATCCGTGACGCTCAAATAAATCCATGATTTGAGCGTAAAGAGAGAAAGGAATATCTTTTGCAACTTCGAAGGCATATTGAATCTTTTGAGGATATGTATGCAGTTGGTCTGCAATCCAGGCATAGGAAATTTTATTGCGAGATTTAATAAGCAATAATTCTTCTTGCAGTGTCATAATTTTTTTGTCATTTATTAATAGTTTTTTGTTTCAATAATTTTGATATTCTCCATAGAGTATATGGAGCTCTGCCTTTGAAGGCATGTGTAATAAGAACCGTAGTAACTTTTAATTCTTCAGCCAAAATTTTTCTAAATTTCTCTCCCAATAATTTTTCGGATTCATATTTAATCTTTAATGGATTTAGTCTTTTCCCTCTCGAAGCTAATTTTAGCTTTTCAGATTGTGTTAAATACATTATCTTTTCCATATATTTATTAAGAGTTAATTCCCTAATGGCTAATGTAAAATAATTATTATACAATGTCAAGAGAAATGTTAAAAAATTTTTATACAGAAAATGAAAAGCTTATAAAAATTATAAACAAATTACAAAAAGAAATTTCGCACTTAGAAAAAAAAAATTTTATAATAATTTTAAATTAAATATCAAAATTATATAGGCAAATAAAATGAATATTCGTGAACACAAAAAAATAATGTCTTCAATAATTTTTTTTACTGGAATAATATTGTTCTGTTTATCAATTTTTTATTCAATATTCATATCAACATTTAATGGCATTATTTTATTCATATATTCTTTAATATTATTCTGTCTTGCTGAAATTGTTTTTTATCTATCCTTTATTTCAGAACAGATTAATGAGAAAAATAAAAAAGAATAATGCCATACAAATATAAACGTCCTAGCTCGCCATACTATTATATCGGCTTTACAGATAAAGAAAAGAAATTAGGTTACAAAAATTTTTCAACCAAATTTAAAAATGCGAAGCAAGTTGATGAATTAATAAATGAATATAAAATTAAAATTAAAGAAGCAAAGAAATTAAAAAATTTCATTCCTTCCACAAACTTACTTTTAACAGAAGCATTTAAATTATTTTGCAAAGATAGAGAAGCAGCAGGCAAAAAATTATCCTCCTTAACAATACAAATTTATAATCTTGCATTAATGCATTTAATCAAAACAGCCGGGAATAAACCAATAATGAATTATACTCGTCATGATTATTATGAATTTATAGAATCACTAAATAATAATAAACATAATACAAAAGTTGTTTATTCAAAATGCCTATATACACTTTTCAATTGGTTTATGAAAGAAAAATTGATTAAAGAAAATCCTATGCGGAGACTTCGTGAAGAACAGAAAGAAGTTATTATTAAAACAAAAGAAGAAATATTAAAATTACTTGAGTATGCAAAGAAAACAAAATTTTATTGGTTTGTAAGATTTCAATTAGAAAGTGCATTTAGACTAAATGAAGTGCTTACGACAACGAAAGATAAAATTGATAATGATATAATTAGAGTTATTCGCAAAGGCAATATTCCAAATGCAATTCCTATCATATTTGTTCTGTATGTTTTAATTCGTGCTGGATTATTCTTACGGTTTGCGTAATACTTACACCATAGATTTTGTGATAAACGAGTTTAACAATGCACAAATGTTTCGTAAGTGTTATACCTTGCCCAAATGGTAGCCACTTGACAAGGTATATGTTAACATCGTTGTATTTAATTTTCACTTCTTCTGGTGGTTCCTGTTATGGTTAATACCCAATTTTCTAAATAAGGCAAGTCATCGTTCCATTTTTGATAATCTTCTCCTTCCATCGCATAAACACGTTGATACAAACTGCCTAATTCTTTGTTTCTGAAATCAATTAAAAATTCCGCTTTCTCGTTTGGGATAAGACTATTAATCATTACATATAATTCATTTGCCTTTGGCATATTTTCATCAGTATATATCTGTTTGTCTTTAATTTTTATCGTGAACATCTTCTACCTCCAATTCACCTAATTCTAAGTTTATATTTTTTATTTTTTCAAATGGAATTTTATTTCGTATAGCAAATTCTCTTAAAATATTATCAAATTGTTCTTTTAATAAATTATCTTGCATAAAAAGATTTTGCCGTTTTAAGTGAATATTTTCTAATTTTAATTTTTCTGTTTCTTCTAATTTTATTACCATTTTATTACCATGTTGTTAATGAAACTCGTTTCCAGGTATTTGTTGCTACACATATATATAAATAATTCGCATCATAACACATCTCGCCTTGATTTCCCGTTGCACTTGAACTTGTTATTGTTCGTAAACTTCTTAAACGTATTGTTGAACCATTTATATCCAAACCATTTGCAGTCAGGGTTGGAATAACACCCAAACCATGTGTGGTTGTGCTCATTCCAATTACTACTTGATTATGAACAATAGTATATGTATTTGCGCCTATTGCTATTGAATTAACAGCATCTACTTTTTGACTTGCATTATAACCAGCATAATAACCAAAGTTTGAGTTATTATATCCTGTGGTGATTGAATAACCAGCACTATTTCCAAAGTTTGAGTTAGAACTTCCCGTGGTGATTGAATAACCAGCATTAAAACCAAAGTTTGAGTTAGAACTTCCCGTGGTGATTGAATAACCAGCATAATAACCAAAGTTTGAGTTATTATATCCTGTGGTGATTGAATGACCAGCATAAGAACCAAAGTTTGAGTTATGATTTCCTGTGGTGATTGAATAACCAGCACTATTTCCAAAGTTTGAGTTAGAACTTCCCGTGGTGATTGAATAACCAGCATTAAAACCAAAGTTTGAGTTACCATTTCCTGTGGTGATTGAACGACCAGCATAAGAACCAAAGTTTGAGTTATGATTTCCTGTGGTGATTGAATAACCAGCATTAAAACCAAAGTTTGAGTTACTATTTCCTGTGGTGATTAAATGACCAGAATTTAAACCAATCGAAAGATTGTTTAAAGAATTATTCCCCCTTACTTCTACGTAAGTGTTGTTAGTATTATCTTTCAGAACAATATTTGGTTGTATTATACCAGTAATTTGCTTAACTGTAATATTATCAACACTGCCGTCAAAATCACTCGTTGGTGTAATTCTTAATATTGCCGAACCCGTAATATTTGCTACTACTGTCCTTTTGTAAGTTATATTGCTTGTAAAATTAATTTCAGAACCATAATTATAAATATACACTCCATTAATATCAAGTGTAACAAAACCAGCAGTTGTATTTGTAATAGTTATTTCTACTTGATAAGTTTGTCCTGAGATAACATTTATATTTTGTGTTAAGGCTGCTGTGTTTCCTGTTGTATGATTTGCTCTTAAATTAGTGGTATCATGCGTCCACCCAGTCCCCCATGTCCAATTAGTATCTGGAATTATAGAAAAATTTCCATTCCCAACAAGTTCATTCCCTAATGGTGCCGTTGATTGCAGTGATGTCGTGCTAAATACTGTCCCACTGTTTGCCGTTGGTATTATTTCCAGCCCGCCAATGCTGTTTTGCGTAAGTGTGCTATCTATTAAATTACCATTATTTGCAACTGGAATTTTATTATTAGTTAAATTAGAATGCGAATGTTTTTTTGCAACGGCATCGGCTAAGTTTGCTTCAGTCTGTGTATAAGTGTCAAGTAATGCTTTATTCGGGTGTGTATGCGCATTCGTCACCGCATAAGTTGTATCTAAATTTGGAACATTGCCTAATCCAATTTGTGCTTTTGTTACAGCATGTGGATTGTTTGTATCAGCTAAGTGATTATCGTAATTTGTTTTAAGTGAAGTTGTAAAACTTTCAGTTATATTGTCTAAAATCGTTTTATTAGCATGTTCGTGTTTTTTGTTTATTGCATCTGTAATGTCTGCATTTGTTTGATTGTATGTATCGAGTAAATTTTTATTTGAGTGGGTATGTGCAATTGCATTCAAGCTATCCACTTGCCCTTGTAAATTAGTATCCGCATTCTGTCTTGCCTGAGCTTCATCTGTAATTTTTTGATTCGTCTTAGCAGAACTCCATAATTTATTTGAAGCTATTACATTATCATCAATATTATTATTAATATATAATGGCGCACTTGCAATTGATAATTCTATATTACTATTTTCCACTGTAAAAGTTATCATAGCCTCACCTCTACTATTCTACAATAAATTTTTTATTGTTTAACCATGTTTCAACTGTGCCATCTGGTCTTGTAACAATTAAATCATACAAATATTCTCCAAATTTTAATGCATTCATTTGTGTTGGAGTTTGTAATATTTTTATGGCACCATTAATGCTTAAATTAATTCCATTATTTTTTGTAAGTTCAAGAATTGTAGTATTACCTTTGAAAATTTTTAGTTTTATATCCCAATTAGTCCAATCAATTATAGTGCCTTCTTCTTTTACATTAATAAAATTTAATAGAAATGTATCACCTTTTAAATAATATATATTACCATCAGCATCCATTCTTACCATTTTCACCTCACTATTATTAATACCAAAATTGATATACTTATTCCTGCTATAAATCCATAACTGAATTTATTATACCATGCAGGTTTTATTGTATTTATTTCATTTCTCAATTTCATTATTACATTTTCTTTTAATTCTATAATCTTATCTTTATCATTTATAATTTCAGTAAATATTTTTTCTTTCCCTTTTTGATTTTCATAAAGCTTTTTATAATTGTTCAATTCAGCAAATGTTTTTATTATCAACTTAAATTCGTCAATATCAACTCTAACCGATTGACTGTCAATTGCTGTAACTTGAGCGATATTTATAGTAGAGAACAATGAGAGAATCAATATTATTTGTATTAGTAATTTCATTTTTTATTGAATCTATTTGTTTTATAATTTTTGTTTCATAATTGTTAAAAATTTTGATAGTATCTTTTTTTTCATTTATTAACTGCTCAAGTTTTTTAATTTTATCATTTATTCTATCAATTTCATTTAAATATTGTTCATTTGTTTTATTTATATGAAATAAATTTATAGCAACAGCAAAAATCAAAATAATTAATAGTATTTTTATAATTTTATCCATTTGCAGCTTTTAATTTTTTATAAGCCATCTCAAGTTTGTAAGAGTAATCATCATAAATTGTTTCTGTCCCTTTATTTTGCATTTTGCCATTATAACCTTCAGCAAATTTTATCCAGTTCTTTTCAATTAAATATTTATCAAGTTTTTTATTCTTAATAAAATTTACGAAAGCAAATAAATGATACTTTTCCGAACTAAACATATCTGTAAGAAAGCTATCAAGAGAATTATAACCACATAATTTATAATTCATTCCGAGAATTTGAAATCTTCCCCAGCTGCAGCATTTATAAGCAGCATCAACATCAAGTTTTTCTGCAGCATCAAGTTTATGATATTGAATTGATTTAGGTCCATATTTAGCATTCTGTATTGACCATTTTACTTTCTTCCTATCCAATGATAATGGATAATTTTCATTATTAATTGTTACAATTGCACCATCATATTTTTGTTTTGTCAAATCGCCAAAAATAAAAGGTTCATAAAGAATAACAGGCCGGTTTATTTTATCAAATCCGCCCATTGGTGCTTCAATTTCAGTTACTGCTTTTATAACCTCAACTTCGCAGCCAATTAAAACAGCAGCTTCTGCATAATCTAATTCTTTTAATTCTCTTCCGTTCATTTATCTTTACTCCCATTTAATTGCAAATATCTGTCTAATATTCCAAGCCCAATTATACCTGCAAGCAGAAACATCCAGTTTTCAGGAATATCTACAATATTGTTTGTTATTAATGCAACTTTGAAATATGCTCGCAGAAATGAAATTGTAATTAAAAACATTATCAATCTTTTAATTGAACCTTTGCCGTCTGGTTCTTGCAAGAATGTTTTGCCCCAATTTATTTGATCGATTACCCAATTAAGAAATGATTTCATTGTCATCTCCTTTTTTAAATTTATAATTCTTAATCAATTCTTCTTTCTTTTCCGATTTATGTTTAGAATAACCATTTCCAAAATTTTTTTCTAAAGCATAATCTGTGCTTTGCTGCTCTATTATTACAAGATCTAATTTTTTGTTCATTTCATTTAATTGATGAATAAATACCTTCAGCATTTTTTTGCTTAACCATAAACTTGTCATAATAAATACTCCTGATAATATTGATAATAATTCCACAGAATAATGTCTTAATGTTTCAAACATTTATTCCTCTATAATTATTCCCATATCAATTAATTCAGCAATTTGAAAAGATGTTAAATTTAAATCCTTCCATTCAGAAAGTCTGAATTTAGGTATATCAACAATTTCAATTTCCTGTTCATAAATTTCTTTCATTTCTTCCTGAAATTTATTGTATTCGTCAATCTGTTCTCTTTTAAATGTTCCATCAAAATTTTCAATATATTTTTTGCCCACATTAATTTCGGTTATACTCAAAGCATCTAATTTTTGTCGTATATCATTTGCAGCCTTAGCAAATTGAAATATTCTTTTTGCATCAAAATTTTTTGAAATTGGTTGATGTAATAGATAAGAAATAATTCCAAGTTGTTTTTGTTTAATTTTCATAATTAACTCCTTTAAGGCAATGTTAATATTTCATAGGTTGTAGAACCAATTGTTAATTGTCTTTTTACAACAGTTGTTGTTGGTGAACCTCCGCTTGTTGATGCAACATACAAACTTCCAGTAATTGAACCCCATTTATAATTATTTTGAACCCAATTTTCGGTGGCTAAATATGAAGTTTCTGATGTTATATAAGGTATATTATTCATATAAATACCATCGGCTGAAAGTGTTAATACATCATCAGTATAAATTAAACTTCCTGTGTAATATGCATAATAATCAGAACCAAAAAATTCGATTATTTTGTTTTGTATTTTTAAATATGTCTCATCATAATCATAAGATGTTAAACCAGTATTATTTATAACTACTCTCGGATTAGTCGTTGCTGTTTGTATTGTTGCTCCCGTTATAGTTCCACCTTCAAAATTTCCGTTTTTAATATATGCATCAGGGAAAGTGAAATATGCTACTTCCTCACCAGTATTGTTATATATATATAACCCCCCACTATTTATTTCTACTCTCGGATTTCCTGTGGAAGTTTTGAATGTAGAACCTGTAATTGTAACTCCTGTAATTGTTGATCCACTTTCAATAGAACCTTTAAAATATGCAGAACCATCAGCAAGTATTCTTACATTTGCATTGCTCGTATTTTGTCCAGTTGCAAGCGCATAAATTCCAGTATTATTAATCAATATTCCTGCATCTCCGCTTCCAACATTTGCGCTGGTTTTTATAACTCCGCTTGTATACATTTCATAAGTTACTTCCTTAATAATTCCAGACGCAAAGGTTGGAGCTTCTCCATTTGTTGGTATTGAAAATACTGTGCCTAATGTTGTATGATAACCAAATAAACCTTGTGATGTAATTTCAACTCGATTGCCGCTTGTTGCGGTTTTAAATGTTCCTGCAATAATTGTTAAGCCAGTTATTGTTGCATCACTTGTCCAATTGCCATGTTGAGTTATATTGCCCGCAGCATCCCAGCTAATATTTCCATTTGCCAATTTACCGCTGCCATCATTTTTAAATCCAATCTTAGCAGAATCATAAACACTTTCATGCCCAATTAAAATCATTGCATTAGTTCCCCCAATTAAGCCAATATTTGTAGAATTAATTGAAGATGATGAAATTGACCAATTTGCTATAGTTCCAGATATAACTTGCAAAGAACCATTTGTTAATATTTTCACATTCGCATTACTTGTATTCTGCCCTGCTGCAAGTGCATAAATCCCAGTATTATTAATCAATATTCCTGCATCTCCGCTTCCAACATTTGCACTCGTCTTGATGACTCCGTTTGTATACATTTCATAAGTTACTTCCTTAATAATCCCAGACGCAAAGGTTGGAGCTTCTCCATTTGTAGGAATTGAAAATACTGTGCCTAATGTAGAATGATATCCAAATAAACCTTGTGATGTAATTTCAACTCGATTGCCGCTTGTTGCAGTTTTAATTGTCGCACCAATAATTTGGGATGATGAAGAAGTTGTTGTAATATTTCCATTAAAATAAGCATTGCCTGCAGCATCCCAATAAATATTACCATTTGCTAATTTGCCGCTGCCATCATTTTTAAATCCAATCTTAGCATCATTATAATTTCCAGTTGAAGTGCCAAGTAATATCATTGCAGATGGTCCAGAATAAATACCAAGATTTGTAGAACGCAGAATAAATCTTTCTGCTACAATTGACATTAAGCCGCCATCAAAAAGAAAATAATTATTATCATTTTCTTTAATATAAAGTTTTGAATCACCTGAAATGTCTAAATAAAGAGATTTAGAATAAATTCCCTTTTTCCCCGTTAAATATCCCCCAAGATTTTCATTATAAACACTATCAAGATTCCCGATTTGAGCTATAATTAAAGAATTATCAACTATATAATTATCATTATATTTTGTAAACGAATCAAAGCCATCATAAACTACCATTCTTGGTTTATAATTTGTAATATTATCAAAAAATATTCCGCTTTGTCTTGATGTATCAGTTACATTTCCAATTCTAACAAATCTTAATCCTCGTTTAAGATATTGTTCACCGCTAACTATGGTAACTTCAGGTTCTCCATTTTTATCAATAGCAGTGCATTTAGCTAAAATTTTGCTCATCAAAACAAAATTGCCATTTTTATCATAATTGCCTTGATAATGAAATAATATGTCGCCAACTTTCCAATCCATTATTCTGCATTCTCCAATGTTATAATATGTGTCCCAGTTCTCAATATTGATTCAATTTGAGTAAGATTATTCACTTTAGAATATAATTTTCTATCAATTTTCATATTTGCTTTTAAATCAAATAAGCCAAAAATTTTTGCAAATAATTCATCACTATCGATTATTTCAGCAAGAATTTGAGAATAAGTTAAATTATTATCAGCATTCAAAAATCTTTCTCGAATTAATTCAGCAATAATATTTGCATATTCATTCGCTGAAATGTTCAAATTCATCAATCTGTTCAATTGTGCTTTATAATTATTAATTAGTTGAATATTAGCAGTTAAATTTCTTTCTAATTTCATTTGAGATTTGAAATCAGAATAATTAATTATAGTTGCATATAAAATATCAATAAATAATTCAGCAAAGAAAAAATCATAATCTATTGTAATAGTATTTAAATAATTATTTCTATAAAGTTTTGATTGAATATTTGAAAATGTTTTTATTAAAAAATTGAGATTAATATTTCTTTTTAACTCAGAAAAAGTATTATGATAAGAATTAAATACAGCTTCAAGATTTTGAAAATTTATATATTCTCTATATAATCTGCCGCCATAAACAGCAGCAATTAAATTACTCCCATCTGAATCCGATGCGACTGATACCCAAACTTTATCAACATCTCCAGCTGGTTGTCTCTCTGTCCAAGTTGCACCATAATCTGAACTTGTATATAATCGACCACCGCTTACTGCAGCAATTAAATTGCTTCCATCTGAATCTGATGCGACTGATAACCAAACTTTATCAACATCTCCAGCTGGCTGTCTTTCAGTCCATGTTGCACCATAATCTGAACTTGTATATAATCGACCACCGTTTACTGCAGCAATTAAATTGCTTCCATCTGAATCTGATGCGACTAAACGCCAATATTTATCAACATTTCCAGCTGGCTGTCTTTCAGTCCATGTTGCACCATAATCTGAACTTGTATATAATCGACCACCGCTTACTGCAGCAATTAAATTGCTTCCATCTGAATCTGATGCGACTGATACCCAATATTTATCAACATCTCCAGCTGGCTGTCTTTCAGTCCATGTTGCACCATAATCTGAACTTGTATATAATCGACCATTATATACTGCAGCAATTAAATTGCTTCCATCTGAATCTGATGCGACTGAAAACCAACCTTTATTAACATCTCCAGCTGGCTGTCTTTCAGTCCATGTTGCACCATAATCTGAACTTGTATATAATCGACCACCGTTTACTGCAGCAATTAAATTGCTTCCATCTGAATCTGATGCGACTGAAAACCAATATTTATCAACATCTCCAGCTGGCTGTCTTTCAGTCCATGTTGCACCATAATCTGAACTTGTATATAATCGACCATTATGTACTGCAGCAATTAAATTGCTTCCATCTGAATCTGATGCGACTGAACGCCAACCTTTATTAACATCTCCAGCTGGTTGTAATTCTGTCCAACTCATTTTTATTCTAAATTATGTTTCTATAAATTTTAGTGATCCTGCTGGAAATATAGGTTTATCCCCAGCTGTAATTTGTTTTGCATTTTCTAATGCTGCATAATACAATAAATTACCGCCAGTTGAAGCATCCAAAACTGCAACCCAACCAACATTTGAACTACCGGCAGTGCATTCTTCAAATTCTAATTGCACTCCATTTTGTTTAATTACACCCATTTTCTTCAAAGAACTTCCATTTGTCCATACTGCAGGTGTAGTTCCAGATGCAACAAATTCAACTCCAGTTGCATTCGACGGAGCCCCAACATTGGTAAAATCATCACCACTTACATAATTATTAATTAAATATCTATAGCCAATATCAAGAGTACCACTCGTTTGAGATGATTGATTTACTTCTGTAGCGGCAGGAAAATTAGTTGAATTATTTGTTACAGCTAACCTTGAATATCCCGTATAATTAGCTTCTGTAATTGTGCTACCAGTATCCGCCATTGTTGGTCTTGCTGTGCATAATGCAATATAAACTGTTGTTGGTCTGGTAAAATCACCACCGCCAAGTATATGGTCTAATGCTTTCTTAGCAAGATAATTACTTTTAGCTCCCATGATATTCTCCTTTTATATTTTTTTAAAATTTTTAATTTGTCCAACTGATGCAACAAATACTAATCCACCTATTCCTTGCGTTCCATCAAGTATATCATTACCTGCAGCATTTGTTCTTGTTCGAAAAAAATCTGCTTCAACTCCCATATCAATTTTTTCATCATCCAATTTTTCAGCAACGATCGAAAATCCTTGTCCTTCAATCATACCTTCTACAAATTCATCACTCCCAGTTCGTTTAATGAATATTGCTCCAACCATTTATAACCTCATATTTATTTTAAAACTGGTAAATCAATTCCTATTGGTGCCAAAGGATCATATTCAATATTTGCTTCTGCATAGACATCAAAACTTAAATATCTGCCGCAAAGAGATAATGGTATTGGATATGTAAATTGATATTTCTTTGCTGCATTAAGAATTTTATTGTCTCTTACAATTCCTATTAAATACCATTTCCCGTTTGCATCATTCTGTGATGGTCTTCCTGCAGCACTATATTTTTTACCAATATCTGCGACGAACATATATATTTTATAATTTTTTACAGATTTCCAACTTGATAAATCATAAACTTGATGATGCGGTACAGGTGGATAACCAGTATAAACCCAAATCAATGGCAATGATCTTGTAATACCATTTATATCAGTTGCAGTTGTAGCCTGACTCATATACATATTATCCCATATTAATTTAATTACATTTTCTGCTTCAATATCAAGTGACATTCCACTGTGTTCATTATTATAATTATCTAAAAATTTCAACCCGGTTACTTTAACCTCTGGCACATAAAATTTAGATACTGGTTTTGGTGTTTCAAGTATCTGGATTTGATTATCATTTTGTGTAAATATTTCCGTCGTTGGTATTAATTGAACTAAAAATGTAATTTTATTGAATTTTGGATCTTTTTTAATAACTTCAAACAATTTACCATTATAATTTGTACCATCAATATTGTTAAATTCATCACTTTGTAAACTTATAATATCACCTACAGCGATATCAGAATCTTTCAGCTCTAAATCAAATTGCAATTTTGGTCTTAGATTTCTTAATCTTTTTAATTTTTGCTTAAGAATATTATTAAGATAATTATCAATTTGTGCTTGAGTTCCGCAATCAGAATTAATCCATATTGTTGTAATTTCTTCTGTCAATTTTTCATTATATTCAAATTCACTTTCTGCATCTGCATCAATTGTAACATTAACTTTTTGATAATTTTCTTTACTTGATATTCCTTTTGCTGGATCAAATAAATCATAATAGCATACAATTCTTGTTTTTATATCTTGTTCATAATCAATGCTTGTTGAATTTATAATAATATTATCAGCATCAGTAATTGTACAAGATGGAGTTATTTCAGAATTATATTTAAAATCTATTTTACCATTTTCATTAACCCACAGCTTGCCATCGAGTATTCTAATCAAATCAAAAACTAATTTACCAGCATCTGTTTCCTTAATGATTGGTTTTATAGAAAAATTAATTCCAGAATAAGAATTTTTATAAGCATTTATTTTTGTTAATTCAATTCTATCATCAGAATAATTAGCAAGATTGAGAATTGTCAATAAATGATTAAATGGATTACCAGGATTAAACCAGATTATTGCATAAATATTTGTATTTGCATAATGCTTTGTCTCTGCTTTTGTGTTGAACTGCAATCTTTTAATTCCATAAACTTTATTTGCGTCTTTTGCTCTGAAATAAATTATTTCATCTTCTATCTTGAAATAGCCCGGTGCAGTTAATTGTGATGTGTCATTTAATGTTAATGAAATCGAATCCGTTATTTCTTGCCAATTATTAATATGAGTTGGTTCTGGACCAATTAATTCAAATATTCGATATGCTTCAGTTTCTGGATTGCCTGAATTCGGGAATGTTATTACACCATTGTCATAAATTAATGTATTTGTTGTTTGTAAATAATTTGTAATACCATTAAAAGTTCTGAATACTCGATAATAAGCAATTCCTGATGAATTATATAAATGAAATAAACTCCAATCGAGAGTTATATCTTCATTAGAGTCAACAGTAAATAAAAAATCATTGCTTCTTGCAAATGCATTGTTCTCATTATCATAAGCAATTACAGTATAAATATATTCACCTGTATCTAAATAACCATTAGTTCCTTGAGATATGTTTGTTACTAAATATATAAAATCGGTTCTAACTGCATAATCATTTGTTTTAGCAGTTAGCTGCAGCATTTCATTTTCATTTTTGCATGGGAAAGCTGCCCCGAAATCTTCAAGAATTTTGGCAGATAATCTTATTGGATATTTTATTTCATCAAGTGCTTTTAATAGATCAATACATTCTATAGTAATTTTATTTTTATCTCGCTTTATATTATCAATCTTTAAAATTGCTCTTTGTTTATATTCACTAAAATCTAATCCTTCATAGCCCTCATAAATTTTAATATATCGTCCACGATAATTTGGATTGCGTTCGATAAGTTTTTTAAAATGAGTTCCTTGAATATCCAAAATATTATTTACTCTATCATTAACATATTTATCAATACCAATATCTGTATCATATTCATCATAAAGTTCAATCTTGCAGCGGGCAGGAATTGTTTTATCTTCACTTAATTCTGTAGGCATGAACTGAACATTCGCAATATATGGTTTTGCATCAAGCTGCTGAATTGTTTCGATTGAAGCATAGTTATTAACATAATGATATTCTTTTATTGATTTTGTAAATGCTTGTTTATATTTGCAAGTAGCAAAAGTATTATAGCATTTTATACCAGTTGCAAGACATGGAGATACCCCAAATGTCAATGAACAATAATCAAGTTCAAGTATAATTAATTGAATCGGCTTTCTTGATACATTTTTTTGATAATCATTAAAACTCATCTTTGACCTGTCATTTTTAATGAAATCATATCAACATAATTCAAATTTGATTGTGGCATATCAAGAACGCTGTCTTCTTTCAATCGTACATAAAAAATATCATTTGGATTATTAGTTAAATCTATTGCATAAAAAAATGGTTTAAGTGTTTTTGCATAATTCCAAAATGTAATAAATGAATTTTGAACAAAAGTTTTTGACAAATTAGAATAATTATGATTAATCTCAATTGGATTAAATCGAATTGTATTGCCAAGTAAATTTCCGCCTTTGCTGATTTCTGTATCAACAATTATACTTTCATTGTAGATTGATCTTGGTCCGTCTGGCGGATATTCCATTTCTAAAGCTTTTCCAATAAAAGCAACTCCAAGATATGGTTTACCAACTGAATTTATAATTTGTATTCTATATTTGCTTGCTTGTTCTTGTTCGAAATGAAACATAAAAGCATTATTAGAATTAACACTTTCGCTTATTATATCAATCCATGAAGTTGTATATTTCTGCAATTTTAATTGTGCAGAAACAGAATAAAGATTATGCCCGCATACAGCAATAGAATCAATTGCAAATGCTTGTCCAAATTCTACAGCAATATAATTAGTGCCCGCAGCAGCAAATTTTACAAATGTGTATGGTCTATAATCCCTTATATTCTGAACATTGCTCCCAGATTCAAGAGTCGAGCTTGATAAAGTTCCATTTACAAGTAAATTGTCATATAAAATTAATGGCTTCATTTTAACTGAAATCTATTTTACCATCTTCAATTGCTTTGTTTATCGATTGACTTAAATTATCTCTTACCCATTTATCCAGATCAGTGCCTGATAATACCTGCGAATTAACATTAACTGTAATATTAATAGCTTTTTGGTTACTGTTATTTACATTAGTATTATTAATTACTGATTGCAAGCCCGAAGTAGGTATTGAAACTGCAGCATTGCCAGAAAAACCACTAATTCCAGAATTATTAGGTTGAGTTGATGCAATTTTAGCAACTTGAGCCATTCCAAAGGCAATTACAGCACCAGCCATAAAAGGTCCATAAATACCACCTTGTGCTAAGGCTTTAGTTGCTCCTTCATAGGTATTCATAACCGCTTGAGCAATTGCGAACATTTTATATACACCAAATAAACTTTTATTTGTACTTCCACTTAATTGAGCAAACATTAACATAGATTCTCCCATCATTCCCAAACTATCAATAAACATATTTCTTCTGTATTCTTCTAATTTTATCTGTTCTTGTAATATTCTTTTTTGTTCTTCTGCAGTTTCTATAAAAGAATCAGAAATTAATTTAGCAATATTTGCTTTTTGCCAATTGTCAATAAAACTTTGCGGACCAAATTTTTTTCTTAAATCTTCAGCCTTGCGATTTACTTCTAATAATTTTCTATCAAATTCATTCAATCCAATAATGGATGTTTCAAAACTCAATTGTGATTCTATTTGCTTTAATTCTTCAAGTTTCTTTTTTTGCTCTAATAATTCTTTATTTTGTTCGGTAAATTCTTTTGTTATATTTTTCAATCCTGATGTTGTTAGATCAGCATTTTTCATTATCTCATTATTCATTAATTCAGCAATTTTTGCTTTTTGCCAATTGTTAATAAAACTTTGCGGACCAAATTTTTTTCTTAAATCTTCAGCCTTGCGATTTACTTCTAATAATTTTCTATCAAATTCATTCAATCCAATAATGGATATTTCAAAACTCAATTGTGATTCTATTTGCTTTAATTCTTCAAGTTTCTTTTTTTGCTGCTCTGTTAAAGTGAATCTTGATTGATAAACTTTTAATTGTGCTTCTAATTGAGCAATATCATTCTTAATATCTTCAGTAGGTTCAAGTTTTTTTAATGCATTAATTTTATTTTGAACTTGTTGAGCAAGCAACTTAACTTCAATATCAGAAAGTCCTATCATTTTAATTCTTGCCTGTTCTGCTGCAGAAGTAATTGCTTCTCTAAATGAATCTTCTCTAAATTTTTGTCCATTTTTAATTCCTTCAATTATTGCATTGGTTTCTAAATTTGACCAAAATTCAAACCAATTATTTGCATTTGCTGCAGCATTATTTGCTGCTATAAATCCTTCAGCAGCTTGTGATAGAAAATCAATTAATGGTGGCAATGTTTGATATGCTAATCCCTGCAAGGAATTATTTAACCTTTTAATGCTGTCATTAAATATTTCAGCTTTTTGCGCCGTTTCTGTACTAATCTGCAAGCCTAATTTTTCTGCTTCCTCTTGTAATTTTGCAATACCATCAGCCCCTTGGTTTAATAAAGGAATTAATTCTGCCCCGCTTCTTCCAAATAATTCCATTGCAAATACTGTTTTTTGGACACTATCAGGCATATATTTAAATTTATCAGCAATTTGCAATAAAATATTATCAATTGATAATAATTTACCATTATTATCTATAACACTTAATCCAAGAGCTTTAATTGTCTTTTCCGCATCTTTCGAACCTAAAGAAAAATCATTAATAGTTTTACTTAATCTTGTTAATGAAATTCGTAAAGTATCCATACTTACATCATTTAAATCAGCAGCATATTTCAAAGTAGATAATGACTCAACACTCATTCCAATTTTTTGCGACATTTTATTAAATTCATCAGCAGTGTCAATTGTTGCTTTTATCACAGAGCCCAAACCAGTAATAGCTGCTCCAAAACTTAATCCTGCAAATATTCCGCCGAGTGATGATTTTAATGCATTAAATCCTGCACTAATTGAATTTGCTTTATTGCTGAGTTGATCTAATTTTGTAATCGTGCCATCTATTGATTTAACAGCACTTATATTATTACCTTCAATTATTAATTCAACTACATTTTGCTTTGCCATTATATTATTCCTATTACTTTTAATGCATCTTCTTTTGTTTCAATAACCGCTTTTTGTCCAGGCCAGCTTTCATGCCATATCTTTTGTTTATCAGTATATTTCCATTTTCTGTTTGGATTCTTTATTTCAACCAAATAATTTTTGCCTTGATAACCTACAAGTATATCAGTAACTCCATTTCCAATATCGCTTAAAACAACAACCCCAGCTCCAATTTGTCTATATAGCTTTATTATTTCATTTTGATTTTTATCAACCCGCTTTCTCATTTTTTCTTTGCTCCCTTAATCATATATTCTTGAATTGCATTCTTTAATTCACTAACCCATTTCCATTGTTCTATTGTTAAATCATCTTTATCCAATGGAAAATTTGCATTCTGCAACTCAATTATTTCTAAAGCAAAAAGAAATCGAGCATCAGGTATATAATTCTTTTCGATATTACTTTGATAAGATTGCCAAACAATTTTAGCAGCAACTTCATCACCGCCGTGTCGTTCTAAACATTCTTCCCAAGTTTCAGGTATAATAGAACGATAATAATTTTTTAATTCATTCCGAAAGGGACATCAGTCCTCACAACATAACTTGTATTTCCAAGCACTGTATCAACAATCAAAAGTAAAATATCCGTTGCTGTTTCCTTCAATACAGAGAACCAGCCTTGATAATAATCAGCATCATTTGGATCTGAACTAATAACTTTGCCGTCGAGTGTAAAATCCCCTTTTCGAAAGCCAGTTATAATTTTTTCTGCCCACATAAGCTGCATTGCAATTGCATCTTCAATATTGTTTGATTTTGTTAATTGATTTAATACCGCACTTTTATATTGTATCCTATCTGTTGCTGTTATTGATCTATAATATATTTCTATATTTGACCCGGAGATTTTATCAAAGATTATTATTTTGTTTTGTTCTATTTTTCCTAATTCCCTTGGCATATTACCTCTTATTTAAATGTAATTTGCAATTCACTGTTTCCCGAGCTTAATGTTGGTCTTGCAACTGCAGACAAATCCCATACAATTACATTTTCTCTATTACCATATTTAGGCGGTGCATCTAAAACCAAACCATTTGCTACAATTTCGATAGTATTTCCTGCAGAACCAGCTGGCTTCGTTTCTATATTAAATGATGTTTGATTTTTATGATATGTTAAAGGATCAAATGTTGTTAATGCTTCTTTTTCTGGATCAAAACTAAATTTTACTGTCCTGTCTTTAATATAATATCTGCTTATACCATTATCAGCGTTTGCATCAGTTCGTTTAGCAATCTCATTTCCTAAATCAATATCAAGTTTCGATATAACTAAATTTGTTAATGAGCCTAATTTAAAAGCTGCACTATCCCATGGCTGTGGTAAAATATTATCAAATGTTGGCGTTGGAAAAGTTACATCTCCATAATGTGTTCCGTCATATAATCCAGTTACTTCAACATCCATTGTCATTAATTCTCCTGCTTGCAATGGAATTTTTATATTTGCAACACAACCCTTTAATTTATGTCTCGTTCCTCCTGACCAGAAATAAATTGTTGCACTTTCGCCTTCAAGATTGCTATTAAGTGCATAACTCACAGAACTTCCAGCATTTATTGTTTCAGTAAAATTTGCAATTCTTAACAATCTGCCGCATTTAGGCGGAGTTCCTGCGGTTCCGCTTCCTTTCAATTCAACCTTGAAAGAAAGTTTAAGCGCTTCTCCTACTATAACAGGTGCAATTTTACCAAAATATGATAATGGAACATTTCTTTCCTTAGCATTAGCAACTATATCAAAGGTTGGTTCTCCAAGTGTTATAATTGCATCTGTAGTTTCAGATGGTGAAGCATCAGTTCCATAAGTTGTTTCTATTTTAACCAGAACTAAACTTCTTACTTTTTCCATTTTTTACTCCATTTTATTTTCTTCACTATTTTCTTTTGGCATTTCTTTTTTGGCTCTTTCTTTTTCTCTTTCCATCATTGCATCATCATTTAAATTTGGTACTAATTTGCCGTCTCGAATAATGAATGAGCCGCTCGGACGATATGTAATTGTTAAATCCGGCCTTGTTGTATTTACATAAATATCTTCTTTCTTATTTTTATCTAAACTTATTTTCTTAGCCATTATAACCCCCAGGCTTTTTGACGATATAAAATTTGTAATCTTATTGTTGCATCACCTATTTTATTGCCAAGTTGATCTATGTTATTATAAACAGTTGATTGATAAATAATATTAATGACAAGATTATCTAAGGTTAAATTGTTGCCAATACATTTGAGAATATCTGCTTCATATTTATATAAATTTGATAATTCAGCAGCATTTGTGCATACAATATCAATTTCTATTGTCAATTCAGCATTCCATAATGTTAAACTGCTTTCAGAATTTGTTGATAAATTATTTTCTACAGTTCTTATATTAATTCCAATACTTGCGAAAGGTGTTTGTTTATTTATAAAAACTTTGTTTGGATAATTAAAAAAATATTCGCCTGTTGAATTATTTATTGCTAAAATATTTTGTTGAATTTTTTCAATAATATTTTGTCGAATTATATCTGGCATCATGTTGCATCTCGACTTAATATTAATCTTGCAAAACCATCACCTAAATCAAGAACATAATTGATATAATAAGTTTTATTGTTTCGAATAATAATATCATTTTGTTTTATACCATCAGCATCTTCAAGTTTTATATCACAATAAGGATTAATAGTAACAACTTGATTTTCACCAATATTCATTAAAGTTCCTTCCTCATTAAATATACAGACGACCTGCCGAATAGTATTACTTGAATGTAATTCTACTTCTTCGGCAAAGTCGTCTTTGTTTAAGAATATTTCATTTTCTTGAATCATCTATAAAAATATAATCCTAATGTTAAATAATGTTTTTTGGAAATACCGTTATTATAAATTCTAATTTGGCTGTATGGTGCTTTAACATTATTAAATGTTGTTGTTCCTATTGCAGCGGAAGGATTACTTGTTCCAGGTGCAACTGCTGTAGTAAATAATGTATCTGCAACAATAAAATTAGAACCATCATAACTAATCCAGTATTGAACAGATACATTAATTGAATCAGTAGCATTCACCTTATCAATGTCATAATAATATGCAATTGGATAATTAACAAAACTTTCATTATCATAAGCGCTTAAATCCAATATTTGTGATTTATAACTTCCCACAGAATCAACAACAAGTCTCGATTTAAATAATACCAAACCATCATTTCTTTTAGTTGCGCCAAATGAAAATGAAGTTTGAGCTTCTAATTGAATTGCTGTAATTATTAGAATTATTAAGAAAATATAAATTATATTCTTCATTTTTTACCTCATTTTTTCTTTAAATTTTCTAACGATTTTCCATCAGCATCCATTTGCTTATTTGCAAATTTGTCAGCTTTTATTTTATCAAAGTCTTCTGGATAACAAACAATATTTCTGAAATACATGTCTTTTTTCTCAATTCCAGAGATTTTTACTTTTTCGCCAAAATCATATCTTCGGGCTATTTCATCATCTGTTGATTTAATTCTTGCAGGAACTATTACAATCATCTCTTCAATTTTATTTAAATTATCTTCATCCCAAGGTTTTAATTTTATTGTTGCCATAAAAACTCCTTTATTATTATTAATATTTATTAGATCTCCCATAATTTTATGGGAGATCCGAAAATTATTTATTAACTGCCAATTGGAACATCATCAGCAATTGCGAATGCTGCAGTCTGACGAACAAGAACATCAAACATCGTGAATATATTCAGCTCAATCATACCTTTAGCACCTTGACTGTATGGATTAACCAATAATTCATCAACGCCCCAGAATAAGAGATACAATTCACTCCAATCGCCAAATATTAATACTTGGTCTGGAACTTGATTAGTTGTTTCAGACGGATAACCAGCCATATTACCGTTTTCGTCCATTAAATAAATTGGCTGTGCATTAACTTTTGGAGTGCTCATTAATACAGCTTCAACATCTGCACTTTGACACCATTTCATATTAGGTCTCAATGCATTGGCTTTCTTAATGCTCTTTTTGATTCCAAGAATTCCAGACCATGATAAATTAGTAGCTAAGCTTGGAGCAGCAATCCCAGAAACATTTAACAATCCTTTAGGTTCATTAGAAGTTCCAGAACCATTGATTGCAAGATAATCTACTTTAACATTCTTAACATCATTCAATTCTTTAATCAACAATTGATCTATACCAACACTTGATTGATAGAATAATTGTCTGCCATACTCAGTATATGCGGATACATGTTTTGGTGAAGCAGAAATTTGACCAACTACAATGTAAGATTTTGTTGCAGCTGTATTTTCAGCAACCGAATAAGCAGTTAATCCAGAAACAACTTTAGGTATTTTAAAATTATCTCTTAGTCCTGTTATTATAGTTGCTCCAAGTCTGCCCAATACTAAATCATTACGCAGAACTTCTACAAGTAAATCCGAACGCAAATCCGTTGCAACAAAATAACCACCTTCTGATAATGTTCCTGCAGAATGAGCTCGCTTTTGAAATTGTGGATTGTATTTCATCATAATTTCAAAAGGAATGAAGAAACTGCGTTCATCTTGTGGTGCTTTACCAATTTGTTTAGCTATTTGATCGCTAATTTCAAATTCCTCGCATTTCTCACCATTAAGTTTTGCAGCAATTGCTCTGGAAATAGAATATCGTTTTTGTTCTTTTTCATTTAGTCCAAGAAATCCAAGCGGTGTTTGATAAATATCTCCACCTTTCTTCTGGACTTCATCAAGCAATTTTGCCTGGAATGCTTCGAGAGTTATATCAGATTTGCCAAGCAATAAATCCATTGCGGCTTCATCTGCCATTTTCTGAAATTTACCGTTCCAGTATGTTCTGCCGATTTCTCTAATTTGTTCGGCGGTTTGTTTCTTTAATTCGATTGTGTCTGGTGGCTTTGGTTCTGACATTTTATTTTCTCCTATTTTAATGAGTGATATTTTCTGGTCAAGTATTTTTTCTAATTCTTTAACTAATTTATTTTCTTCAATTTGTAAATTTTTTTCTTCATTCATTCTTTTCAGTTTTGCGGCTTCATCAGCTCCAATCGGCACAAGAGACAATTCTTTAACTTTCCACCATGTTCTAACAATCAAGGGATAATCATCTTCAAATTCATTGCGATATGTAATTCCATTAATTACAACTTCTTTTCCTTTTGGAATTTCTATGGAAAATTCTTTCTTTGTCTCGTAACCAATCGAAACTGAATCAATGTGCCCTTCTTCAATTTTCTTTAAAATTTTTTCTTCTGTTTTACTAATAATAATATCTGCTAATAATTCATCATTAGTTGTTCGCCAATTAATTGCACTGCCAAGAATTTTTTCCACCGATACCGCAGAATGTGAATCAAGCAATACTGTTTTATTATTTTCGGGCAGTATAACATATTGCATTGGCAATATTTCTCTAATTACTTCCCATCTTTCCCAATCAACTACAAGCGCAGGCGCACTTGTAGTTGCAATTGTTGGAATACTTTTCTGCTCTTTATTAAATAGAACTTTGGCAGATCTTGAACACAATCCGCCATAATTATGCGGATTTAGATTTTCAGCTGTAAAATTTTTTGTTTGAATATCCATTTTTTGTTTTCCTTCTTTTAATTTACCCATTATAGCTTTAATACCTTTACCCCAATCAATTGTTCGAAATGATTCTTCTTCAAAATCATTCGGATCTCTTTGTCGAAATCGATAATATTGTTCTGTCTCGTCAACTTTATCATTTTTATAATTATGATCTTTTAGCCAATCTTTTGCTTTTTCAACAGTCCATTTTTCTTTGTCGAATAAAATAGATTGAATTATCATTGGTCTATCATCTCGGCTATTTATTTTAATTTATCTCTACTTTTGATTTACCATTTCCATTATTGTTAATTGGCTCTGCAAGTGTTACTTTTGAAATTTTATCTTTAAAATCAGCAGGGAATACTAATCCTGCTTCTGCAAAAGCTTCTCTTTCATATTTAATTTGATCAATAAATGATTCCAATGACCAGCCTCGCTCTGCAAGAAATTCTTCCAAGCTTCCTATTCCATTCTGGATTAATATTAAAATTGCTTCAGCTTCATCTTTAGGAGAAACCCATTGCCATGCTCTGCCCTGGAACCATGGTTTATTAAATTTATCAAACTTGAAAGCAGGTAAATTAATTGCCTGTTTAATTAATGCCATCTGCAGCCATTCCGAAAAATTCCAATTTAGAAAATGCTCTCGAAACCATGCATGAAGTGATTTCCATGTGTCTCTTTCTTCAAGCAAATTTGTTCTTGATGATGTATAATTAACAGCTTCATAGTTATTTGCCAATGTTATAAATGCAATATCAAGACCACTTGCAATTCCACGCAATGCCCACTTCTGAAACTCTCCTTCCTTACCGCTTGGAGATTTAAAATCAATCGTGCTTGCTGTCATGCCTTTAGGTACAATTAATGCCTCCCCTGGCATAGTATCTTGAATCATTGTTGTTGGATCATAAATAGGTTTTTCTGCGCCGGCAATATTTGCTTCCTGTATTTCATCCCCAATTGCATCATCCTTATATTCATATTTGATTGTTTTATTTGCACTTACTCTTGCATCAACAAGAATTGCTTCTTCATATCCAGAAAGCATTTTCATTCTTATCATCGAAGGTGCAAACCAGGGAATGCCTCTCACTTGAGATGGATGTTCTTTAACAAATAAATGTTTTATTTGAAGAACTCCATTATTATCATAAATTGGAATTCTTTGTCTATCAAAATTTGTATAAGCTCCATAAAGTAAATATTGATATGGATTTACTTTCTTAAACCAATATGCAACTGGTTTACGATAAGGAGTTAATTCAACACCAAGTATAACAATATTTCCATTTGGTAATATATCATTATAAGTTTCATCAAGATAATCAGCTTCAATTAATTGTAATCTATATCCATATTTGCTGTCATCTCTAATTAATTTAATTAATATTTCTCCATCGACTGCTATAGTTTTAATTATTAAATTGCAAATTTCCCGGAAACTTAAATCCTCTGTTATTGAACAATTTTGTGCAAAACACCAATCTTCATAAGCTTCTTGTATTTTAATGTTAGCAAGTTTATCATATTTCAGGATCTTCATTCCTTTAGCTTCATCATAAATTAACTCGTAAGCTTTATTTCTCAATATAAATCCATCTGGACCAATTACATTTTTTTCAAGTAATTTTAAATATTTTTTAGCATAAGGATCATTATTGGAGAAATCTCTTGACCGTTGTCGTATTTTAACAAGTCCTTTACGGAGTGATGAATTTAATGTATCAAATATATCATTCCAATCAGAAGTAAGGTGTGATACTTGAGCAGCTGCCAGGCTTCGTTTTTGAATTGATAATAATTTTCGTTCTAATTCATCAATTTTACTTTTTTCTACATAACCAAAACGATTTAATATTTTATCGAATAACCTCATCTAAAAGCCTGAATTATTTTAGGTGTATTTAATAAACCTAATTTTTTCTTGTATCTCACAATCTCTTTGTCAATCTGATCTAAAGTTTTAAATCTTGTCGCTTTGCCATTTATATTTATTTCAACATATTCTCTTTTAGCTACCCGCAGCCTTGCAGCAATTAATTCATCAAGAACTTTTTGATCTTCATTTCTTGCATCAAAATTATCATCCAATAAATTTTTTACTTCAACTACACCCTCAAATGCTACTGTATTTTCATTCGTTTCAAGATTAGTAAATAAATATTGATAACTATTATAACCAGCTATTAAATTCTCATAATTAATTACAAATTCATCGCCATCTTTGGCAGCATTTATTATTGTAATTGGATTTGTTGCTGATTTTAATAAAATTTTTAAATCATACTTGTCTGTTGGATAATCAGGGAAATATTCTCTCCAGCTGCCTTTAATATTTGAATATAATTTTTGATATAAAATTCCAGGCATAAAGCAATAGCCTTTTTATAATTCCACAAAATTAATCTTTTGCTTTGGCTAAATATTAATATAAAATTCGATTTCGAAAAGAATAAAAAGGTAGAAAAAGGTAGAATTAAAAAGCCCTGCATTAACAGGGCTTTTAAATGAGTCTAAAGAAGTGATTTAGTTCATATTTCTGAAACAAAAGTATATTTCCCAATCTTAAATGTTTTTAATTTTTTCCTTCTGATTCTATCATAAACCCCTTGACGTGAGATGTTGTTTATGTTTGCGTATTCTTCTATGGAATACCAGTTGTCTCCTAACCAGTGAGCGTGCATTAGCAACACTTCTTTCTTCAACTTTTCCCAGTTTAATGTAAAAGGATTATCAATTATCGAAGAAATTATTTCAGCTAAGTCGTTACACCTATACTCTAAACTGCTTACCATTTGACCTGTGTCCTCGTCTTCGTAAGGCTCGAATTCCTTGGTTAAAGTGAATGAGCCATCTTCATTTTTTATCAGAATCAACTTTGTAAAATCGCTAACATTTTCCATTATAGTCTCCTTTTATTATTTTTTAAACCACAGAGAAGAGCCAAAATAATTTGAATTTTCTAACTATTATTAGCTTAGTGGAGCTGCTCGGAGTCGAACCGAGTTCCAGTGAGTTCCCGCAAGGATTTACTTGCTGTCGAATCCACTTCCAGCCCCTTGACATGTAGTTTTTTATGTTTTACACTTATACACAACAACCTCTTGATTTTTCACAATTTTAAAACAACCATGCACCGAGGCTGGAATTCTCATTATTATCTCGGCTCCTTCTGGCACTCCAATATTAGTTCCTACTTTGTTAGCGGAGTGCCAAACATAATCCTCCCCCTCGTCTAATATAATGAGGGTGGGGTGTCTGCCCCCTGTTATTATATACTTTTTATCTTGAGGGGGAACTACTTTTGCCCCTTTACAATAGGGGCAATTACAAATATTTTTTATTATTTCCATTTTTATTCTCTTTATATAATGCGCCATCTTATGAATTCGAAAATGGCAGTTTTTTCTACTGTGCCATCTTCTCGAACTTTCTCCACAACCTTTCGCTCGGTTGTGGGAACACAAAAATACCAAGTATCATCGCAAAAATTTTTCTTCTTTATTTAAAAAATTGCGTTTTTAGACAATTTTCAAAGGGTCAAAATAAAAAATTGCAATTTTTGGCTATATTTAAAGGTTGGTTACCCATATAAAATATAGGCTCAACTAAAAATCCTCGCTTATAAGCGATTTATGTGCGTTTTTTATTTTTGCCTTTTAACCGGATTGCCTTAAAATAAAGATTTTTTAATTCCTCTTCGGAAAATTTATCCAGAATAATATTGAAATAATTTTGCCTGCTTAAAGATAATTCCTGCAATACTTTATCCAATTTTGCAACAGTATAATTTCGAATTTTTATTGATGTATATTCTTTCATTTCCATTTATTAACCCAATTGGTTCTTGGGATTTTTACTGGCGGTTGCTTTTGAACATTCTTTTTCTCAAATAAAGTTCCTTCCTCCAGCTTTGCTGCTTTTTCCTTTAAATCATTATAAATTTTTTCAAGATTCGGTTTTGAAATCCTCAATGCAGCTAAATTCAAAACTTCGCAATCAAGATCTTCATGTCTGCGGTTAGGAATTTCTTCCCATACAGGGACATAAAATCCGCCAACTTTTTTCATCACTTTTTTTTCGGATAATAATTGTTCAAAATAATCCTGGTCCGCATATTGATTATAATGATAATATCCTGGTCCTGGATTGTCTATCTTTAAACGAGTAAATACTACTTCCTTTGCTGTGTCCGTTCCAATTATATACAAAGGAATATTTCCTTTATTATTAAAACTCGGTTTCTTTGGTGCTATTGGTTTACCTGCAATATTACTTCCTTTAGTTCCATAAATTCGTCTATGTTCTTTATTCTTAACAAATTCATAAGCTTGTTCTGTATAATGCCCGCCGGTATCAATACAGGCGCTCGAGATATACAAATTTAATCCGGTTGGATGTGCAAATGGCTTTTGTAATAATAAATCAAGTTCATTCCAAATATAAATTAAAGCAGGATTTCCAGGAATTATCTTTCTCATAATTAACCAGCTTTCTTCTCCAATTCCCCAGCCTCTTATTATTACATGCAAAAAATTATCCTGCGTATCAATACCGGCGGTTAAATAGCAAACCTGTTCTGGCAATATTTGATTTTCTTCTGTAAAATAATTTTCAACCCGCTGCAATAAAGATTCTGTCTCCGGCAAACCAATTGTCGGTTTCCAAAGTTGTGCAAGAATTGTATTTATAAAAACTTTTAATCTTTCATTATCACCTTGCTTTGAAAATTTAACTGCTTCAAGCCATTGTTCAACAAGTTTATTCCATGTTGTAGTAGTTGATGGTGAATATAACCGATTTATGTGAAATCCTGGAATTTTACTTTGCGGATTTTCTTTAATCCATTTGCCTTGTTTATTCATCCAGTATTTGTCTCGATTAAAAATTTTTTCGTGACATTTTATACACAAATAATAAGCAGTATTTGGATCATCATTTTCCCATTTAATACCATAATCTTTATCTGGTCCGCCCCATTCCAATTTTTGATATTCGCCACAATGAGGACAAGGAACATAATAATAACGCTGGTCAGAATTTTCAAACTCTGGCCATATTCTTGTTTGTCCTTCACTTCCAGGTGAACTTGAAAGAATAATTTGCCTGTCTTCAAATTCTGTAGTTCTTCGTAGTGCTAATTCAACAACATCACCCATTTCACCAAGATTATATGGATAAGAATCAACTTCATCAAGAAATAAATATTTAATAGAACTGAATATTAATCCAGAAGCTGAATTAGCACCAACAAGATTAAGTATTCCTCCAGTAAATTTTTTCATTAATATTGTATCAGTTTTCTTTGGCTTAACATCTTCAATTAATTCATTAAGAAAATAATTATCACGAATCATTGGGTCCAATCTTTGTCTCGAAAATTTTACAGCATTATCTTTTGTGTCCATAACAAAAAGAATTGGTCCAGGTTTAGTTTTGATATAATTTGCAAGTGTTATCATCATTAAAATTGTTTTCATCATCTGTGTAGCAGAAACAATTATAATTTTTTCATTTTCCTGATTGCCAATTTCGTCAAGCGGTTCCTTCTGATAAGGTCGCCTGTCAAAATTTATTAATCCAGTTTCGCTTGAATATTCTGGAGAAATATAAAAATATTTTTTAGCCCACTCGCTCAGTTTTTCTTTTTCTGGTGGTTGAAGTTGTTTTAATAATATCTTCATCTTGATCATCAGATTTAGCCAGGCTTCTGATGATGTTCTCAATTGATTCCGAAAGTTCAAATAATAGTTCATTGTCTCTGGTTTCTAAAATTTTTTCTGCTTCTTTGTCTGTATTAACAATTAATAAGTTAGGAATAATTTTTTTTCTATTCAATGGTAATTTTGTTTTTATTAGATTAAAAATTCTATCGAATAAATAAATTACATCATCAACTTTTATCAACTCCTTTTTTAATAAAGCAAGTTCAAATTCTGCTTTTTCTGCAAGAGCTGCTTCTTTTCGCTCTTTTGCAGACTTAAGAACTCCACCGCTGCCTTCAGCTTCTTTAAGTTTATTCTCAAGATAATTAATGCGCCATGAAACGACTTTAACAAAATCATACTTGTCACGACCTTCTTTGGGCATTCCTTCTTTAGCCCAAAGCTGGATTGTTCTAATATCTCTTTTGAAAAACTTTGCAAGAAAACTTGAATTAACAATATTAGCCACATTTATCTATATAACTAATTTTAATTGTGATAATTCTTCTTTAGAAAATGGCTCTAAGTTTAGATAATCCATATTTTTTTCATGTTCATATAATTGTACTTTATTTGCTGCTTCTCTTAAAGTTTTTTTAATGTAAAATTTTTTATTGAACTTTCTCAAAATATTTACATATTCATTCAAATAAAGATTCCAATCTATATTTCGATTATCCCCGCTTAATTTACCCAATTGAAATTCATCTATAAATAAAGTTTCTTTAATTAAATGCAATGTTTCTTCAGGATCAATTATTGGTTCTAATTAAGCGAAACGAAAGTCAATTTTGAAAATCAAAAAATTTTCGAATTCTGCGCTCGTGTCGTATCCGCAGAAAAATCTTGCAAAAAGGACCCAAAAACTAAATTCTAAACTCTCTTTGCAAATAAAATTTTAATTCTCTGTTGTAATAGTCTTTATATTTTGTTTTGATAATGTAATTGTACAATCTCATCATCTTAGGATTAATCAACATTAATCTTAAATCTGGTCCAAACTTTTCTTTAATTGGCAATCTTTTAATTGTCTCTCTAATAAATATTCCTTTATGACCTGATTTCATAGTAGCAATAAATGCATGAGGTAATAATCTTCGACCTTTCTGATAAGATACGATAAAACTAACACCTTTCTTTGTTTGTGTATGTGGAAATTGTATTAATGGAATACCTTGTTTTCCTTTAGCAACAATTCTTGTTTCTTGTCCTTGAATAATTTTAATATTTTCTTTTAATGCGCTGCTTTTTACGGCATAATCTTTTCTTATTTCTTTAACGAATTCATTTATAATTGTTTGCGCTAATCTTTTTGATGCTCTTTTTTCTGCTTTGGTAATTGCATCATTAAATTTTACTATAGTATTCTTAAAAGATTTTGTTTTTATTGTAAGCATTTTAAACTCTTTAACATTTGTATAATTTCATTAATTAAATTTCTTGCCTCAATATCACTAAGTTTATGCATATACTTCATAATTATTTGCATTAATAACATTTTTATTTTTATTTCTTGTTTATTCATTTTCTAATAATTCTAATAATTCAGTTTGTGCTTGCATCCACTTGCGCTGTTCTATCAAATTCACTATATAATTATATTTCTCTCCTGATATTTCATTTTTTATTTGATTCAATTTTTCTTTTAATTTATGCAATTGTTTCTCAATATCATCAAATGATATTTCCTTTTGTTTACTATATTCAATATTTCTTTGTATTGTTGCTTCTCGTAACTCTTCTTGTTTTTTTGTTTTATATAAATTTTCAAGATATTTTTCCTTTAGCTTTTTAATTTTGCCAACAAGAGATTTAACATTTTGAAATTGCTTATTCCAGCTCGGATATTCCATAAATGCTTTAAGTATTATTATCCAGCAAACTTTATAATTCAATTCAGGACGTGGATCAAACAGCAGTTCATTCCTAATCATATCTTCATTAGACCAATGTGGTTTTAATGTATTTACATATTTTCTAAATAATTCTCTTATTTTTTCATTAACTAAATTGGTATCATTAAAATCAAAACAAATTTTTTCGATGTCGAAGTTGGCAAGTACTTCTACTACATCTGTGTTTAATATATGTGTATATATATGGTAATGCTCTGACATATTTGTCAAATCAGATTTGACTTTTTCGTCAAGCGGGCTGACTTTTTTGTCAAGCAAATCTTCATTTTGCTTGACATTTTCGTCAGACGAAATTGAAATGCTTTGTTTTTCTTCATTTTGCTTGACATTTTGGTCAGACCATAAAGTTTCCTGATCTTCGTCTGACAAATTTGTCAAGCAAAATTCTTTTGGTGCCTGGACATTTATCCATTCATCTTCATTTACAAATGCATACCAATTTGTATGATCATTTCTTTGTTTATTAAATTTATTTTCTTTCAGTATAACTCCTTGCTCTACCAATTTATCTATAATAGTTCTTATTTGTCTTGCAGTCCAAAACGGAAAGATTTCCTGAAATGCTTCATAACTGTTATATGTCCAGTATCTCCCTTCTTTGAAATTTCTGCCGTTTGCTTTATTGCTTGAAATCCAGAACTTCATATTTTGTAAAAATATGGCTTCATTAACACCATATTTTTTGGCAACTTCTACATTAAATAGATAATTATCCTGTTTCATAAATCTAAAGGTTTTATTTTATAAAGAAATATTTTTTCCATGCATTCTTTTTTCTTTTTAATTTCATGCTTTTTCTATTATTAATCATCTGCAATTTTTTTGAACACCTATTGCTGCAAGTTTTTTGCATTCTTGTATGTGCGATAAATATTTTGCCGCAAATCAAACAAACTCTTTGGTCATAATATTTTTCAAGCAATTCTCTTTCTATTAATGGGAAGTTTTCCATTTTTGTTTCTCCCATTTTTAATTAATTTACAAATTGCAATTAATTTATTATCCTCAACAATTTTAATTTCGTCAATATTGCCCAGAGAAAAAGTTATGCTGTAGTTTCTTATTCTTGCCCATTCTTTCCATTGAGGCAATGTTTTAATTTCGCCTGTATCTAAATTTTTATATTGATTCATTTCTTTTAATTCCTATATTTATATTCATATTGCTTCTTTTAATTTTTTTGGTAAAAACAAAACTTTTTCGCCAAATAGATTGAAATCATTTGAAAAAGTTTCTTTTATTTGCTCTTTAATCTTTTTTCTTTCCCCAAGCATTGATAAAATTATCTGGTTATAACTAAGTAAACTTGCAATAGCTTCTTTTTCATTTCTGCATAACCAATAACCTTTCTTAGAGCTTCCAATGTGAAATTTCCCTTTATATTTTTCATTCATTTCTCTAATAGAAGCGGCAAGATACCTTTTATCAATGTCAAACTTTTCAAAATGTTTGTGTGTTAATGGATTTTCATAAGAACTATAATTATATAATTCAGTATAAATTATTTTTTCAATCTCGTTTAATTCATTAATGAACATATTGTTGTTCATCTTTATTAACTCCTATTGTAACCTATTACATTTAAATGAATTATTCCGAGATATAGATAAGTATAATTATATTTAATTATTACTATGTTACCTTGTAATTCATATAATTCTTTCTCAATTTTTTTATCAGAAATATTAAGCGCATAATAATTATTATTATTATCTCTAATTGCTAATTCTACAAATGGCATATTACCTATTGCTATTA
>Ga0209409_1000688_pt1 | contig 33785 bp, 27 predicted proteins | sample AD_JPNMR1_MetaG_FD_184424 | JGI IMG/M metagenome (GOLD analysis project Ga0209409, IMG submission 184424) | Active sludge microbial communities of municipal wastewater-treating anaerobic digesters from Japan - AD_JPNMR1_MetaG (SPAdes) (version 2) | ecosystem: Engineered > Bioreactor > Anaerobic...
ATACCGGTCTTTACTTATCTGGATAAACTCGTAATACTTCTTCTCGTACATTGGTACCCTCCTGTTTAAGAGTGTTTTGTTTACCCTATTCTATCCCTATCCGTTGGATCGGGGTAGGCCCAGGGGGTACCATGTCTGTTAATACACCAAATTTAACAATTCTTTGCCAAGTTACTATCTCTCGTTCTCTCTCACCTCTTGATTTTTTTTGTTGATCCGTGTACATAGAACACATCATCTCGAAGGGGAGCTTTTATCCTAAAGCTGAGAGGAAGGTGGAAACCTTCGACCCTTTGAACCTGAACCGGATAATACCGGCGGAGGGATACGGGATAGGTGCAAAAACAAGACCACTTTTGGTGCTTTTTTGTGATGATACATCCCTCCGAACACGGAGGGATTTTTTTGCCCTCCGAAGATTTTGGTGATTCCCGTTAGTCTTTGAAAGGGGTATAGCTTACAGGTAAGGGGCCCTACCCCCCCCCAGGGCTCCCATGTATGTTTACCTGGCCTTTACAGAACCTTGCCGAAGCTAAGGGAATACAATCCTATGGAGGTAATCTGATATGTCTACAAAAAGGAAAGACCCCCTCATCAGTGCACTCATTGTGGAAGAGTATCTGGCAAAATTGAAAAAGGTGTTAGAAGTAGATGTGGCTATTGCAGGGGCAGGCCCCAGTGCCCTTAGCCTGGCAGGGGTTCTTGCAAAAAAAGGATGGAAGGTTCTTGTTCTCGAGGCAAAAAATGAGCCCGGTGGTGGCGTGTGGGGCGGAGGTATGATGTTTAATGAACTGGTTCTGGAAGAAGAATTACAGTCCTTTCTGGAGGAACAGGATATCCGGTACACAAAGAAAGAAGACTTCCTGGTGGTGGATTCGGTTCATTTTGCCTCAGCCCTTATTTATCAGGCCACTAAGGCAGGGGCTGTCATTTTAAACAACGTGTTTGTAGAAGACCTGGTGATGTATGAACAGCGGATCAACGGGGTGGTGATTAACTGGCTTCCGGTAATAAAGGAAAAGATGCAGGTGGATCCTCTGAGCATCGTGGCTTCTTATGTGGTAGATGCCACAGGGCACCCAGCCCATTTGGTGCGCCTTCTTTTAAAACGGAATATTCCTGTTGGTTCCCCCACGGGGAATATTCACCCACTCCTGAAACAGGATAACAAGGATGGAACATCGGCGACGTTTCGGCCCCTCATTCCTCAAGAGATGCCTATGGACGCGGAAAATGGAGAACGGCTTGTGGTAGAACATACCGGCGAGGTCTATCCCGGTCTTTATGTGACGGGGATGGCCGCGGTAAATGTAGGCGGCGCACCCCGGATGGGGCCTATTTTTGGAGGAATGATTCTTTCAGGATTAAAAGCCGCCAAATTGCTTGAGGCCGCCATAGGGGAAAGCTTAGGGAAAGGAGACTCCCGTGACCCAGCTTGAATCGGCCCGTCAATCGGTTCTTACGGAAGAAATGGAATTCTGTGCGACCACAGAACAGGTCCCCCCGGACATTGTTTTGAAAAAACTTCAAACGGGACAGGCCGTACTCCCTAAAAACAAACGGCATACTCTGGAGCGGCCAATGGTGATTGGCGAAGGTTTTTCCGTAAAGGTGAACGCCAACATCGGGACCTCCCGGGGGTATTCTTCCTTGGAAGAAGAACTTGCAAAGATGGAAGTAGCCCTCGAAGCGGGGACGGATGCCCTTATGGTACTTTCTACCTGGGGCGATTTACGGGAACTGCGCCAGCGTATCGTGGAGCGTAGCCCCGTTCCCGTAGGTTCTGTTCCCATCTATGATGCGGCGGTTAAGACCTATAGCCAAGGGAAACGGGTTATCGATTTTTCGGAAGATGATTTTATCGAAATGGTTCGGACCCACGCAGAGGATGGAATTGATTTTATGACCATCCATGCGGGAATAACCCGGCGGGTACTGGATTGCCTCGGAGAATCGCGCCAGGGGGCTACCCATCCTCAGTATCGTCGATATATCCCGATGGTCAGTCGCGGGGGTGCCATTCTCGCTGGCTGGATGCGACAAAACAAACAGGAGAATCCCTTCTATCGTCATTTTGATGAGATTCTTGATATCGCCAGGGAATACGATGTGACCCTAAGTTTAGGAGATAGCCTGCGGCCAGGGGCGATTCACGATGCCACCGATCAGGCCCAGCTTGAAGAACTGTTTGAACTGCAGACCCTGGTTGAACAGGCCCGGGCCCATGGTGTCCAGGTTATGATAGAAGGGCCGGGCCATGTTCCCCTTGATGAAATAGAAACCAATATAAGACTCATGAAAAAGATAGGAAAGGGAGCCCCCATTTTTGTATTAGGTCCCCTTCCTACCGATAGAGGGGTGGGATACGATCATATCGTTGCTGCCGTAGGGGGTGCCCTCGCAGGTTTTTATGGGGCCGACTTTCTTTGCTATGTCACTCCTTCAGAACATGTGTCTCTCCCTGGTGTAGCCGAGGTCCAGGAGGGGGTTATAGCAGCCCGCATCGCCGCCATCATTGCTGATGTGGCCAGGCATCACCCTCGAGCCCTTGCTCTAGAAAACCGAATGGCCCTTGCCCGGTCCCATCTCGACTGGGAGGGGATGTTTGCAGCGGCTATCTATCCTGAGAGGGCCCGCAAATATTATAAGGAACGGCCCTATCAGGAAGAAGGCTGTTCCATGTGTGGTCCCTTTTGTGCCATACGGATAGGGGAGTCTTTGGGGAGCTAAACTTTTTGCACAAACTTTGGCATTTTTTAGTTTTGTCATGGGAACAGATATTTCAGTAGACAAGAAATCCTCTCTAAGGAACATTTTCTATATCAATCGGTTCTATTAAAAAGTTCTATTAAAAAATATACAAAAACATCTCACGTTTCCACCAGGAAAAACACGGCTCGAAGAGAGCCGTGCCTTAGAGTCAAACGGTGGGACTACCCTGAACGGCGGAAGAAAAAGGATAGACCGTTTGTTAAAAGAGGGGAATATCAAAGGATACTAACCATAGCTGCGTCGCCTCTTTATTAGGGGCAGGCACGATACGAGTATCACCTATGGTGTCTCCTATAGACAAACGGCCATTACGCAATTCGTAGGCCGTTGGATCAGTAACCGATTTACCTTCCTTATCCTGCAACGGATTAAGCACCTGGGGTGCAATCCCGAAGTCATTGTCAGAGATTATAAGAATATTTTTTGAATCTATCACCGCAATTCCCTCGGCTTTTTCTACCATCCATCCATATTCCCGCAGATCCATTACCGGTTTTTTGCTGGTAGGGGTAATTCCATATTTTTCAAAGTCTTCAAGACGAGATATCACCTGCTCCAGTTCTTTTTGTTCTATCCGAAGGCCGGTTACATCCGTAGCGTTCTGAATCGAAATTCGATACAAGATATTTCTCATCGTCTGATTCTTGTCGCTTCCCTGTTCAATCAGGAGGAAATCCGTATTTGTGAGGGCCACCAGATCGCCGATTTTTGAATCCCGGGCTCGTTTGTAACTTTCTGCATCGATAGGAACCGCAAATTGTCGGGTTTTCCCTGTGGCAGGGTCAATTTCTACCATCCGGACAAAGGGAGCTTTACTATCCTTTACCTTCCCATCCACATCAAGAATAGACTGGATAATACCATAGATTTTCCCATTTGGCGTTATAGCAAGACCTTCCATCCCCCTATTGGCTTGCCGTTTTGCGAGAATTTCTGGCAATCCCTGACCAGGGGCCATTTTCTGCACAATTTTACCACTTTTCCTTTCCACCTTAGCGACAAAGGGGCCATATTCATCGCTGATCCAGAAGTATTCTCCCCGCAAATCAAGCCGAAGGGCCTCTGGGTCCAGCCCTTCCGAGTCGGTTCCCACATCCTGGAGCGATAGATTGATGGCTACTTCCAGGGTAGAACCGAGGAACCCTTCTGGAATAGGCAGTCCCGTTATGGGTTTACCTTTTTCATTTTTAAGAGGGAGGAGGAAAGAAACCTTCCCATTAAGAGAGGCCGGATCAATTTCAAAATAGACTATCGCCGGAATAAAGGTAGGAACAGGGAAAATTTTTGTGCTATAGGTTTTGGTTTCTTTTTTGTAAACTGGTCCATCCATGTTAGGGCCCCGATCGGTAATCCCCGCGAACAGCAGTTTTCCCTCTTGCATCCCTATATATTCAAGGCCACTACCTAACCCAAGCTCATAGGTGCGATTATCCCCTTTTATGAGGTAGGCAGGATCGACGGTTAACTGTACGGTTTGAACCCTGATACCCTTCTGGTAGGCACCTCCCTTGGGGAAGGGTGGTAGAGAAGACCCTTTAAAACCACCAGATCCAGAGGGGCTACTGGCACACCCAAGGATACCAAGAATAAAACACCCAACAACCAATACAACTCGATAAATTTTCTTCATAGCGTGCTCTTCCTCCTTCGTAGAAGAACACTCTAGGAAAGGGGAATTAAAAAATTGTTATCTCTGAGTAAAAACAAGACTAATTTTTAAGAGTATAGCCTCTCTGAAACACCTGGATGCTCCGATAGAATTATCCAACCTTGAACAAAGGACCTATCCCTTTCTCCGCAGGGCCGCGCTTCGCCGGTGGGCCTCAAGGCCTTCCGCCCGGGCAATCCGTTCGGCCGCTTCATAGGCTCGAGAAACCGCCTTTCCTTCGGTGCATCGGAGGGTCGTCTGGGTTTTCAGGAAGTGCCGGACCGAAAGCCCGCCGGTAAAGCGGGCGGTTCCACCGGTCGGAAGGGTGTGGTTTATCCCCGCCGAATAGTCCCCCAACACCTCTGCGGTCATGGACCCAATGAAAAGGGATCCGTAGTTATACAGCCCTTCAACCCAGGACTCAGGATCGGACACATGGAGTTCCAGGTGTTCAGGGGCAATCAGGTTGGCTATCTCCTGGGCTTCCTCTTTACTGGAATAGATCACCATGAGCCCCCCCTTCTGTAAGGAAGCCCGGGCAATATCGGCCGTCGGGAGGGTCTGAACATGCTCTTCTAACGCCTGGGATATCTCTTCCGCCAGTTTCTGAGAAGGAACCAGCAGTCGGGCCCGGGCATCGGGATCATGTTCTGCCTGGGCCAGGAGATCCGCCACAATAAGAGAGATGGATGAAGGGTTCCCCCCTTTAAAAGACTCCCCCTGGCGAAGGGTTCCCGGGGGAGTCCCCACCGGGCCTTCCCCTTTTTTTGCGTCAGCTGCTTCTGTTCCATCCCAGATAATCAGCACATCCGTGGGGCCCGCCACAAAATCAATGCCCACCCGCCCATACAGCAGGCGTTTTGCCGCCGCCACATACTTATTCCCCGGTCCTACGATGAGATCCATCCGCGGGATATGCTCCGTTCCCCGGGCAAGGGCCGCAATAGCCTGGGCTCCGCCCATGGCATACACCCCCTGAGCCCCGGCCAGGGCGGCGGCGGCCAGAATACGGCGGTCTGGCAGTCCAGCCTTGCGGGGAGGAGAAACCACAAAAATCTCAGGGACCCCCGCCACCACCGCCGGGATAACCCCCATCAGCACCGTCGATACCAGGGGAAAGCGGCCCGCGGGCACATACACCGCCGCCCGACGGACGGGAATCACCCGCTGGCCCGCCATAAGGCCTTCGCCGAGGGGAACTTCAAAATTCTGGAACTGGGAGCGCTGATATTCCGCAAAGGCCCGGATCTGGGCCGCCGCAAAGGAAAGACTTTCAAACAGATCCGGCTCTTCCTGTTGAAGTTTGGCAAGGGCATCCTGCAGTTCCCCGGCAGGAACCTGCCATGAAGAGGGCACAAGGCCATCAAACTGAGCGGTATATCGCTTTAGGGCCTCTTCCCCATTCACCCATACATCTTCAATAATTTTGATAACCCTTTCGTCTACCCCTGGATCAAGTAGGGAAAAATCTCCCTCCTGTTCTACCCGCCAGTACTGACGAAATTCTTCAAGGCCACAGATACACCTCATCGGATTTCTATGCCTCCCCTACTCTGTATACTCTTTTAAGGCCCGAACCAAGGCAGCCATTTCTTCGTCCGTACCTATGGTGATCCTCAGGTATTCCCGAATGCGGGGAGCATCCCAATATCGAACCAGGATACCCCGCTCTCGAAGGTAGGCATACACCGCCCCAGCTCCTGAAGAAGCCTTCCCGCTGGGGGGACAGGCAAAGATAAAGTTTGCCGCCGAAGGAAGCACCCTATAGCCCAAACCCTCTAAAGACTGGACAGTCCACCGTCGGGTCTCGATTATTTTCTTATTTGTATCGTCATAGTAGGCCTGATCCTCTATCGCCGCCTGGGCCCCTGCCAGGGCAAGCCGGTCCAGCGTATAGGAATTAAAGGAATCCCTGATTCGCCGTAGGCCTTCGATAAGGCCCGGGTTCCCCATCGCGTAGCCCACTCGCAGCCCCGCAAGGGAACGGGATTTGGACAGGGTATGAACCACGAGGAGATTATCCAATTCCACTACCGCCGAAACAACACTTTCGGCCCCAAAATCCACATAGGCCTCATCCACGAGAAGCACCGCCCCCTGTCGCTGCTGAAACAGGGCCAGGGCCCTCACATCCCGGGCAGGGAGCGCCCGTCCCGTGGGGGCGTTGGGATTAGCCAGCACGATGCCCCCGTTCGGCCTCTGAAACGCCTCGTGGGGAATAGAAAAATCCTCTGCCACGGGGATAGTCTCGTAGGAGATGCCCCACAAATTCGCGTAGACCGGATAGAAACTGTAGGTTACATCAGGGAAAAGCAGCGGCGCCCGAGCGGGCCCAGAAGGAATCTTAAGGCCCTCTTCCTCGGAAACAAGGGAATGGTCTCCAAAGAAGGCCCCAAAAGCGAAGGCAAGAATTTCGTCCGATCCATTGCCGACAAACACCCATTCAGGCCCCGGCAGGGTATACCGTCGGGCAATGGCTTCCCGCAGGGTAAGACAGGTGGGATCAGGATAGAGTCTCAGCGTCTCCGTGGCGGCCTTACCAATCGCTTCCAGAACCCGAGGAGAAGGAGGATAGGGGTTCTCGTTGGTATTCAATTTGATGTACCGTCGTTCCCGGGGCTGCTCTCCCGGAACATAGGGAGCAAGGCTCCGGCAGCGGACATTCCAGTAGGGACTTTCCATAGAACAGGGCTCCTTTATTTCTTGTGCCTTCTTTCCAACTCTCGTAGCACCTCCGCCACGGATACGCCGGCACGACTCATCAAGACCGTGGTAAAGTACAGGAGATCCGCTACTTCCCAGACAATTTCCTCATGGGTCCGGGCAGTACAGACCTCTTCGGCCTCTTCGCGGACCTTATCTCGCACCAGTTCATCATCTAGACTGGCGGTATACGAACCTGGTCGGGGATTGCGCAACCGTTCTTCAACGATAGATTGTAACAGTTCCCAGGTGTACCGTTGATCCCCGAAGCAGGACCAGGTTCCTCGATGGCAGGTAGGACCTACGGGGGCAACCGTAGCCAAAATTGCGTCTCGATCACAGTCGGCCCGCATGCGAATGAGATCCAGGGTGTTGCCGCTGGTTTCGCCCTTCATCCACAGGGTATTACGACTGCGGCTGTGGAAACACAGCTTATTCCGTTTAAAGCTTTCTGCCACCGCTTCCTTGTTCGCATACCCGAGCATCAGCACCTGGCCGTCCGGAGCCTGGGCTATCACCGGCAAAAGCTCTCCCTTATCCCAGGCAAGACTTGCCACAAAGGCGTCGGCCAGGGCCACCTTTCCCGTATACAGGGCCATACCGAGTTGCACATCACAGCCCAAACGGGAAAGGGCTGTTATTTCTTCAAGGCTCTGGACTCCTCCGGCGACCGTCACCTCGCACCGGACGGCCTGTTTCAGGGTCCGGACGGCCTCCAGGTCTATCCCCGTCATGGTTCCTTCCCGTTCCACACAGGTATACAGGAGTTCCCCCGCGTAGGCCTGGACCGCCTGGGCCGTTTCTACGAGGGGGAGCCCTGTGGGGGTCTTCCATCCATCCACCACAATTTCTCCATTCCGGGCATCCACAGCAACGATAATCTTTTCAGGGCCAATCTTCTTTGCCAGCTGTTCTAAAAACTGATGGTTTACGCCAAATTCGCCCCCCTCCTTTCCGGCCCCTTTTCGTTCGGGAATGCGGAACGCCACCGATCCAACGATGATTTTTTTGGCGCCGAGACTCACGAGTTCCTTTGCCTGATCTACCGTTCGGATGCCACCTCCAACCCGGCAATCTCCCAGGGGAAGCAGTTTCTTAAGGAGCGGGCGGTTATCCCCCTTTCCCATGGCTGCATCCAGATCGATCAGGGCAATTTCTCCATATCGATCGAATTCCCTCGCCAGGGCTTCCGGGTCGTCCCGCTCAAGGACAAGTTCCTGACCCTGCCGCAGCTGCACAACCTTTCCATCTTGAATATCAATTGAAGCTACTACCATCGAATGATTACTCCCTTCTGTTGCACATAGGTTTTTATGTCCTGAATGGTGGTCTTTCCAAAATGGAGCATGCTTGCCACCAGGGCTGCGTCGGCATTCCCCCCCTGGGGATCCAGGGCGGCCACAATCTGATCCAGCGTACCAGCTCCACCACTGGCAATCACCGGCACCGGCACGGCCTCCACAATCCGGCGGGTTAATTCCAGATCATAGCCTGCCCCCGTTCCATCCGCATCGATAGAATTAAGGAGTATTTCTCCTGCCCCCCGTTCTACCGCTTCGATGGCCCATTGAATGGCGTCGATCCCCGTATCTTCCCGGCCCCCCTTGGCAAAGGCGTGCCAGCGGGGTTCATCAGAAGCAAGCCCCCCTTCACGCTCGGCATCTGGGGAAACCACCCGCTTTGCATCGATAGAAAGGACCACACACTGGCTCCCGTACGCCCGGGCCATTTCGGTAAGGAGCCCCGGATTCCGCAACGCCGCGGTACAGACCGATACCTTATCGGCCCCCGCTTCCATGGCCCGGTGCATATCCTCTAGGCTTCGGATACCACCACCCACGCAGAGGGGAATAAACACCTGCTGGGCCACCTGGCGAACCACGTCCATAAGGGTATCCCGGCTTTTGTAGGAAGCCCCAATATCCAGGAAGGTGAGTTCATCGGCCCCCTGTTCGTAATAGCGCCGCGCCAGTTCCACCGGGTCCCCCGCATCGCGGATACCTTCAAACTTTACGCCCTTCACCACCCGCCCATCATCCACATCGAGGCAGGGGATAATCCGTTTAGCAAGCATCCAGGGGCCTCCTTCCTCTTAACGCCGGGAAGACATTCCCGGGCTTCATCCACAAAGCAAGCACTTCCCATCGCATTATATCCGGCCCCCTCCTTGAGCATAGTGACGTAACCAGCCATCCAGCAGAGCAAGCCCCAACGGTCCCGACTTTTCCGGATGGAATTGCACAGCCGCAAGGGCACCCCGCTCAATGGCAGAACAATAAGGAAGATAATAGTCGGTCCAGGAAGCAATAACCGAGGGGTCCTCGGGCTCCACATAGTAGGAATGGATAAAGTAGTAATACCCTTCCGAGGGGAGCGCCTGAAACAGGGAAGGGCCCCCTTTTTCTTTATTGATCCGGGCCGTATTCCATCCAATCTGGGGAACCTTTCTTCCCGGAAAGCGTTTTACCTTACCCGGGATAAGCGAAAGGCCCCGGACTTCTTTTCCATCCACCGGAGGGGCTTCATCACTTGTTTCGAAAAGGAGTTGAAGCCCAATACAAATACCAAGAAAGGGCCGATCCCGGCTAATCCACTCCTGAATCGCCCCTGCATATCCAGACTGATTCAGGCTTTCCATGGCGGTCGCAAAGTGGCCATCTCCGGGGAATATAAGGGCCGTAAAGGGGGGACGATCCGAGAGGAGTTCCTCCGGGCCCCGGACAAAACGGGCGGCATACCCCAGATGGGCCAGGGCATTCATCACCGACCCCAGGTTTCCGGCCCCGTACTGCAATACCCCAATCATGCCAGGACCCCCTTGGTAGAGGGAATCCGATGTTGTTCCCGGGGATCAATCGTAACCGCTTCCCGCAGGGCCCGGGCGGCGGCTTTGAACAGGGCCTCTATTTTGTGGTGATCACTGCGGCCCCGGAGGATATCCAGGTGGAGTGCGCAAGCTGCGGTGCTTACGAACCCCTGCCAGAAATCGGTCACCGTATCGGTCTGGAAGGAGGCGCCCCCCGATACCAGGGGAATACCGCTGAGGGCCCCTTCGAACACCAGGTAGGGCCGACCGCAGAGGTCCACCGCCGCCCGGGCCAGGGTTTCATCCATGGGATAGAGACAACTGCCCACCCGCCGGATGCCCCCTTTATCGCCCAGGGCCCGGGAAAAAACCGTTCCCAGAACGATGCCCAGATCTTCCACCAGGTGATGTTGATCCACCTCAAGATCCCCCCGGGCACGGACCGTGAGGTCAAACAAACCATGCCGGGCAAAGGTGGTCAGCATGTGGGTCATAAACCCAATGGGACAATCGATTTCCGCCTTACCTTCGCCATCCAGATTAAGGCTTATGAAAATATCGGTTTCACCGGTTTTCCGATTCCATTCCGCCGTTCGAGCCATGGACACCTCCCTTTACCACACATGTCGGTTGCCTTTGGTGCCAGAGGAATAGCGCCTCTCCCAGACAGAAGGAAGGCAACCGATCTCTTCTATTAAGGAACCACCTTTCGCAGTTCATATTCTACAATATCGGTAGCTCCCAGCCGTTTTAGTTTGGGAATTAAAAGGGGAACCTCCTGTTTGTTCACCGCAATCTTTACTGCATAGCCATCATCCCCATAAAGGGGAGCGATCGTGGGGCTCCGCATGGCAGGAAGCCCTGCCACCAGTTCCGGGAACCGAAGTTTGGTGACATTCATCTCGAGCATCACCTTTTCCCGACCATCCAGTACCGCATGGAACAACATGGCCAGTTCTTCAATCTGGGAGCGCTTTTCGGGGTCTTCCATCGCCCTGGGGGAAGCCACAAAACGGGTGCTGGATTCCATGATGGTTCCAATAATTTTAAGGCCATTATCCTTTAAGGTTTGACCAGAGGAGGTATTGTCCACAATCATGTCCGCATCGTCGGGGGGGAATACTTCGGTGGCCCCATAGGTCCGGAGTATACGGTATTGATAACCCTGGGCATTCAGCCATTCCTCGGCAAGGTGCACATACTCGGTGGCAACCACGATTTTCTTGTTCCTCAGCGCCCGGTCATCCATCTCATGGGGAACCGCCGCCACGATACGGACCCTATCAAAGCCCAGGTCCATTACCTCCACCACCTCGGATTGGGTCTCTTTAATCCAGTCGATACCCGTAAACCCCGCATCATGACTCCCCAATTCGAGGAGTTCCCCCACATTCTGGGGCTTCATCACCTTACCATCAAGCCAATCCGCTCCAATGGAGGGACGATAGGTCCGGTCAGACAGGGTTATCGGTATGCCCGCTTCGGCAAACAGCTTTGCCACATTATCGTAGATCCTTCCTTTAGGGATAAGAATCCGCAGTTTTCCCATTCTATAACTCCTTCCTCTTTCTTCAACAACCTAACTTCTTAACAAGAAGCTTGTCCCTGGCGGAAACCCGTTATACGCATCCCCCGGGGATATAAAAAAAGCCGTAGACCCATAGAGTCCACGGCTTATAAGTACCACCGGTACCGTCCCAGACGGATAGGACCCTATGCATCTCCCGAGAAAAAAGAATGATGATGGTGATGATGGCAGTTCCTGATCATAAGGGTCCGTTTCATACAGAGGATTCTATACATATACGAATAACCTGTCAATAGCTGTATGGTAATTTAACAGACATGGTACCCCCTGGAATTAAGCAGCCCATATACAAAAAACAGAAAGACCTCTGGCCTGGCGACTTTTTTCTAAAGATCCCCTGCGAGGACAACTTTATTCCGACCTGTTTCTTTTGCATCCCTGAGGGCTCCATCTGCCCGTTCCAGAAGCATCTCCAGGGTAGTGCCATCCCGGGGAGCCAGGGCTATCCCTACGGAGGTATGAATCTGTATAAAATTGTGAGGAATCTGTGCTGGCAAGCTGGCTTTCTCCGAATGAAGTGGGTCCTGGGCCCCATCCAGGACTGGAAGAAGGATCTTTAAGGATTCTACCATTTTTCGCAGCCGTTCTCCGAGCACCCGGGCGCCCCTCGCATCCGTATCGGGCAAAAGAATAGCAAACTCATCCCCCGCAAGGCGGGCGGCCACATCCGTGTCCCGGAGCACCCGCGTAAAAGAACGGGCCACCTCTTGAATAACCAGATCGCCCATTCTGGACCCAAAGTGTTCATTTACCTCATGGATGCGGTCTAAATCTACCATCACTACCGCTAAAGACCGTCCGCCCCCAAGGCCATGGGAAAGGCGGTTGCGAAGGTTTTCTTCGAAGAAACGGCGATTATACAATCCCGTAAGAGGGTCGGTAATTGCCCGGTGACGAGCGGCTTCGCCCCAGCGGACAAGGTCATTTAAATACCGGGAAGACTCATCAAGCCAGCAGCTCATCACCTTTCCAATAGAAGTAAGGAGCTTGAGGGATATCATGGGATGCTCAAACACGAGGCGAAAAAAATCGATTCCCTGAAGCACCAACAGATCCGAATCTTCCAGGGCGGTACAGGTGGCAGAGCGCCGTTCCTGTTCTATGACTGCCATCTCGCCAAAGAATTCGCCGGGGCCAAATTCATGGATCGTCCGGGGATGTTTTCCCCCCTGCTGGATGGTAGCGGCAATTTTCCCTTCCAGGACAATAAACATCTCTTTCCCTTCTTCCCCTTCGGTAAAAATTACGTCTCCCTTTTTAAAATGACGGCGCTCAAGAAAGGCCAGTACCGCATTAAGTTCCAGGTCCGTAAGGGTAGAAAAAAGAGGGCACCCTAAAAGACGCCGATAGGGGAAAGGAATATCAAGACCCATGCAGAGTTCCTCTGGTTTTTAAGAACTTTTCTTTTTTGTATTTCATCGCAGGCCCCATACTCATAAAACTTAACAGGGAAAGGCCGGGTAGACCCCATTGCCCCCTTCCTGCCAGTGGTTCATAAGTGTATCATACACCGTTTGGGCATACTCTTTCCACAGAGCAGGGGAATCTTTTCTTTCTTCTCCCCACACCCCATACACCACGGTGGCAGAAAAGGTAAAGGGACTTCCATCGGGCAACAGAACCGGCGGAAGCTGGAGAAATCGCTGGTAAAGCTCTTCCGCAATACTCCGAAGGGTAACCGGGGAACAACCGGGTAAAACCAGGGCCGTTTCATTGCTCTTAAGGCGCAGGGCCCAGCCTTTACCGTAATTCCGCACCAGGTATTGCAGAAGGGCCGCAATTTTTACCATCGCCTCGTCCCCCGCACTGTGACCACAGGAGTCCACCAACACCTTAAAGCGGTCCGGCTTTGTCATGATAAGCCCCACGGGCATACTGAGCATCTGGGGAAGCTCTTCTTCAAAAAAGGTCCGGTTCCATAAACCGGTACCGGGGTCCTCAAAGGCCTGTCGTTGCAACTCCTGAACCCAGGGGACATTTCGAGAGATAAGCCGCTGGGTTGTTCGAATTCGATTTGCAATCATCGCCAGAGACTGAAGGAGAACTCGAGCCATGGTAGAAGGATACTGACGGGTAATGTCCGCAAGGGAAAAGCGGGCCGCGGGGAAACAGATCAGATCCGTCTCTTCTACCGTTTCTGCAAAGGCATCATACCGCCCCTGACGGGCAAAATCAAAATCTCCCACCGTATCCCCCGCCGTAAAAAGGGCGAGTTCTTCCTCTCTTCCCTCCTTTCGTTTAAACACCCGTACGGTTCCCCGAATAAGGATATAAAAACGGGTTGCCGTCTCACCGGGAGAAAAAAGGGTAACCCCCGGTGGAAGGGTAAGTTCCTCTGAAAGGGTACACACACACTGAAAATCATCGGGTAAGAGTCGGACAAAAAGTTCTGTTTTTTGTAACAACTGTTCCCCTGCCTGAGATACCATAAATTCATCATATAGTAAATTAAAAATTTTAAGTAGAGGGATGGTCGAATTTTCATTCTTATGTTTTTCCTGTTCCCTAGTTTCTGAAAAAATGATACAATAGATGCAGTAGCATTACATAAGGAGGATTTCCTCATGGCGTTTTCGTTAAATACCTATCCTATTGTGTACCGGGCTCGATATACTGCCACTGGCTGGCAAGAAGAATATCTTGAAAAACCCCATAAAACCCCTCAGGAAGAAGAAAACCTCCCCGAGGCAGAACGGGAAAAGCTTGCGAATAGCCGAAATTACTATGATGATATGCCCCTGGTTAACTATACCACCCAGTATGGGCTTGGCTGTTTCGAAGGGCTTAAGGCGCTTCCTCAAAAAGACGGGGGGCTTGCCATTTTCCGTCCCGACCAAAACGCCCGCCGTTTTTCTCGTTCCATGGCGGGACTCCTGATGCCAGCCTTTCCAGAAGACCGATTTTTGCAGGCCGTTACAGAGGTGGTGCGAAAAAACGCAGCCCTTGGTTTTCGCCCCCACTACAAAAAAGAATGGGAAAAAGATAGCTTCATCACCGCCGATTCGATATATATCCGACCCTTTAGCTATGCCGAGGGGGGCATCGGCGTGGCTCCATCGAAATTTCCCTACGTCATGGTGATTACTACCCCGGTGAGCGCCTACTTTTCTGCAGAACGAAGCCGGGCCACCACCACCAATCGGATCCGGGCCACACCCAATGGGACTGGCTGGATAAAAGCCGCAAGCAACTACGTTATTTCTACCCTGGCTAAGTACGAGGCAAATAAGGCGGGCTTCATGGAGTGTATCTTTTTAGATGCCCGGGAACAAAAGTACCTCGAAGAGGGTTCGTCCTGCAACATTTTTGTGTACTTAAAGAGTGGGGAACTGGTGACCCCCGAATTGGGAGACACCATTCTTCCCGGTATTACCCGGGCCAGCGTAATAGAACTGGCCCGCGACATGGGAGTGCGGGTAAGCGAACGCAAGCTTTCTATAGAAGAGGTTCTTTCAGAAGGGGCCGAATGCTTCGTCACCGGTACGGCGGCGGGAGTAACCCCTATCGAAAGCCTCCACCACCAGGGGAAGGAAGTCATCTTTAATGGAGGCAAGGTGGGCGAGCTTACCGCTACCCTGCGGGATACCCTTAAGGGGATTCAGTACGGCACCCTTCCCGATACAAAGGGCTGGATGCTGCGGGTGTAAACCTCAAGGATTGTCAGGAAAAATTGTCAGGCGGCGCCCCAGGAAAAACAGAGCGGGGCGCCATTCCTCAACAGTACTCCAGATAGGAGCATAGACCGTGAGGCCTCCCCACCCCCAAAGGAGACCTTTCAATTTTTAGGGTCAGTCCTAATTCTTTGCCTTCGTAAAAAGTCAAACACCGCCGGGAACCACAGTTCCGGGTGAACTGCGGCGGATTTTGCATGAACCGCATCGGGAACTATAAGGAGTTCGATAGGACCCACTGCGGCCTCTTTTCGCCGACGGGCCATTTGTTCAGACATCCAGGTAGGAACATAGGTATCCTCCTTTCCATGCACAAGCATGATAGGGAGAGGACTCTGCATAATTGCATCCTGGGGAGAAGCATCTTCAAGTCGATAGCCCCTCAAAACAGAAAGAAGGACATTAACTCCCCAGTGAATAGGGGGAATGAGCAGTGCCGGTATATGGGAAGCCTTAAGACGGGCGTCAAGTTCTTCCGCCGCAGAACTATAGGGACAATCCGCAATGATGGCCTGAACCTTCCACTGTTCCGGGGAGGTCCCCTGCGGTGCCGCAAGGGGGGCATACTGCAGTACCGTGGCAGCCCCCATGGATTCCCCCACCAGAACCAGGGGGAGTTTCTGGTTTTCCATCCGTTTTTTGAGCCAGGCTACCACATCATCTACCACATATTTTTCATGGTACCCATAGGAAGGATAGACCTGACGCCCCTGGGGGCTCGCTCCATGAGCGGGAAGGTCGATGGCCAGGACGATCCATCCTTCTTTCAGGAAGCCCTGCAGGTATTTTACCATGCCGTACCAGGTCCAGGTAATTCCATGCACAAAAAGGGCAACCCCAGCCACGGACTTTTTTGCCGGAGAATATTCCTGTGACCCCTGGAGAATGGTCCGCGGGTCGAGATACTGTCCTCGCACCACGCTCTGACTATAGGGTGAAAAAATCTCTACCTCTTCCCAGGGCAAGGCAAAAATAGCCTCCGTATATTCTCCCTCTTCGAGCCCCCAGTTTTTACAGTATTCAGAACTCCGGATACGGGGATGAAACATAGCCCGATAGGAATATATCGAAAGGCCCAGAATAGAACATACTAGCAGGCCCCCAAGAATAAGGATCGTTGCCATCACACTTGTCATACCGGTACTCCTCATTGCTGTTTACTGTAACGCACCTCTCCAAAGGGGTCAAGTTTAGCGTCCCCCATATTGCAAGGGAAGAAGTTTATGATTAGATTCAAAGGTATGAACCTTTTTGATGCTATTGCTCAGCGATACAGTGTTCGTTCCTTTCAGGACCGGCCGGTAGAACGGGAAAAATTGCTTTCTATTTTTTCAGCCGTACGGCTTGCGCCATCGGCCCGAAACGCCCAGGAATGGCGCTTTATCGTGGTTACCGACCCTGTCCTGCGGGAAGAGGTGGCCCAGGCGGGGGGACAGCCCTTTTTACGGCAATGTCCCGTCATTGTGGTGGCCTGCGCGGTAACCGATCGGCGACTCATGCGGTGTGGCGAAATGGCCTATCCCATCGATGTGGCCATTGCGATAGATCATCTGACCCTTGCCGCTACCGCCATGGGATTGGGGACCTGCTGGATCGGCAGTTTTGATCCCGAACCGGTCCGAAAAACCCTCGGGATTCCTTCAGAGGTTCCGGTGGTGGAATTGGTTGCCCTGGGCTATCCGGCCGGGGAAGGACCGGCCCCGCAAAACAAGAGCCGCCTTCCCCTGGAAGAGATCCTCTGGGAGAATGGCTGGCAACAACCATTTCGGTAAGCGGAGACAGATAAAAGGGCTTTAAAAAGAAGGGGCCGAGGCGAAACCGCTCTTTTTCAGCTTGCTTTTCCGAGGGGTGGTCCATCATTATCGGTGTCATCATCGCGGAAGGGTGCCTCAGGGGAAGAGGAAAAGGCCGCTAGATCAAGAAGATAACGGATCTTATTCAATGCGGCAGGAAGGGCCTGTCGCAAGGGTAAGCGTTGTCCTGTTTCAGCGGGCATAATTCCAAGGGCAAGGGCAGTATAATCGGCCATCACAGGGGGCACTCCCCTAAAGAGGGAGTACAGGGTCTCTTCTCCGTAGGTTACACCTTCGTACCCTTCTTGATATTTACAGGGCCTGAATCGGACCCGCCCCTTCTTGTCCCGATCTCCCGCATAGGAAAAGAGCCTGCAGATCAGGGGACGTCCCTCATACACCGTACAATGATAGGGATTGGCGGGATCCGCCAGGAAACAGCCGGTAGCAGGTGTTTCGAACGAAAGAAACCCAAGTCGTTCCCGTTGATTCTTGAACATCCATACCGCCAGGTACAGGGCCTCTACTTCCAGCACATCCGGCTCAAAGGTTTCGCAACATCGGCCACATCCCGGGGGACAGCGAAAGGGGCTCTTTTCCTTCCAGCTTTCTTGAGCCCTGGCTATCTCTTCATACAGGGCATGCAGGGCCAGAACGCTTTCCGCCACCAGGCTTCCTTCGAGCCCGGCGGGCAGTATTTTCTTATATTCATCTTCATTGGGTTGCAGTACATCCATGCAGCACACCACCATACAAGCGCTTTGTTTACTTACACAACGATCTTTTCAGCGGAGGGTAGCTCATTTTTACCTGAAATACCCCTTCCTCGTCTAGCGAGTAAGGGGTATTCATCATCATTTTTTACCAATCAGGGAAGAGAACCCATCAGGTCCTCGCCGATAAGCTTTTGTCCTAACTGACGACGGGCAGCCTCTATGGCGGCTTCATCATTTCCCGCCACGGTACTGGCCTGTTTTACGGTAGAATACAGGAGGGCCCCGGTGCTCAGTTCCACAACCTTTACTTCCGCGGAAACGGTGGCAATCTTCTGGTTACCATCAGCCCGTATGCCGGCAATGCGGGTGGTCCCATAAATAAAGCGATCCGCTTTGCCAGTCAAGGCTTTCCGAACCAGGGCAAGGATCGTCGTATCGTCGGCCCCCATAATTTGTTCAGCCGAAAGGGGGGCAACGCTCACCCTAAACCCATTGCCGGTAAGACTTTGCAAAAGGGCACTGTTGGTGCTCTTTATTTCTCCTTTCCCATCCTGGTTGATATCCACAATAAGAACCGCCGTGGGAACACTCTTTGCCCGGGATATAACCGTGTACTCAAAGGTAACCCGTTTGGCCGCAATAGCATCCTCTAAACTTGCCACTAGGTTCTGATATTTATCCGGTATACCGTAGAGGGCTTCCATCTCCGCCGAAAGATCGAGTCGCATGGTAAGCTGGGCCTTTCCAACAAAATCCGGTCGAGGATGATCAAAAAGCACTTCCCCCCGATCGTTGCTCAAGAGCTTTTGAGTGCGGGTTACCATTCTGCCATTTGGCTGGCGGCCCTGGTAACTTACCAATACCGTAACCCCCGCTAAGGGTTTTCCACTCACCAGCACCTGGGCTTTAAAAGGCTCGGCGAAGGATCCACCTGAGCTTGTCTCAAGCCGGTCATTCAGCTTCCGCACTTCCAGACGGGCAAGGGCTTCGCGGGCATTGTTAAGGTTCCGTTCAAGTTTGATCGCCGCATTATCGATGTTTGCCCCTGAGGCGGCTACCGCGGCGGTGATGAATTTCCGAACCGCCCCAATCACATCCCCCGCAGCGAGGAGTTCCTGCCCTTCCCGTTCGGGAACCGCTACGGCATCGATCTTCTCCTGGAATACCGCCTGGATTCGTCGCTTTTCTGCCTCCAGGTCCTTGGTAAGATAGCGCCCCAGGATGTAGACCGTTACGCCATTTGGTTTTTTCAAGACGTATCGTTCGACAACCTGGAAGCCACTCATGCGACTCGTGGAACTTTGTTTTACGGTTTGGACCAGTTCTGCCTGAAAACTATCGAGGGTTGAACGGGCAGTGGCGGTGGACTCCGCGGTCACCGTGACCCCAATATAACGCATTATTTCTGCCACGAGGCTTGCAGTTGCCGCCTCGGTGGCCTGAACTTCTCCGTTCACGGGGCCATCCGCATATCCCACAAAGAAGGTGTATCCATCTCTGGGGGCCGGAGTCTCGATGGTCCAGGCTGGCGGCGGAGCGACCTGACTCTGAGAAGAGGCCGGCGCACTCGCACAGGAAAAAACCACAAGGGCCCATGCCCACAGGATTGCCTCTGAAATCAACCGTATCTTCGTATGTCTTTTCATGACCTTTCCTAAAAAAAAGGGCGGTTCCTCTTTCGATAGAACCGCCCGGGTGTACGCTTTAATGTAGCCCTGGCAACGCCCCGGGAGCTACATCACTACCGGCTTAGAAGCCCTCGTAGAAGGCCTGTTTTACCCGATCCACCGCGGTCTGCTGTTCCTTGGTAAGGGGTTTGTCAGGCTTTACCCCATTCAGGACAGCATCGATTTGCTGTTTAAGGGTATCCTTGTTGATAACCACCAGCACATAGTAATCGTACACTTCCCGGTCAACGGTTTTCCCATCCGGTTTAAAGTACCGCTTAAGTACCCAGAAATCTGCCTCTTTGCGGGCCCCGGAATAACTTGCATCGCTGGCGGCCTTTACCACGTTTTCAAAGTAGCGGCCATATTCGTCATCGGGGCTCCCTGCCGCAGCACCGGCGAAGCGGGCCTGTACCCGAGTAGATACCATTCGGGCAATTTCCTGAGTCACCGAGAAGCCCGTGGCCCACTGTTTCAGGGCATTCAAATTGGTACCGTTATCTTCTGCCACAAAGCAGTAGAAGTCCTTATATTTGGGAAGAGCCTCTATATCGCTCAAACCACCGCCGTTCATGTACACTTCAAGCCATTCGGGGATAGTTCCACCCAGGGCCATAGTTTTGTGATCTACTACCACATAGTTTGGCCCCTTTTGGGGAACTTCCGCCGGCTTTTCTGGAGTGGCGGCCGGTTGACTGGCACACCCTATGAAAATCCCTACCGCCAACACAGCTAATACTGCGAATACTAACCGTTTCACGCTCTACCTCCCTATACCTCTATTTAATTTTTAGAACCTCAGGGGTTCTTTTATAAACGTACCACAGAGAAGACCATTTTTCAGGGCCAATCAAACGGAGAACTTTTTCTCCTCAGACCCCTTATGGTCCCCATATGTCGGCCCTCCGAAAGTTTTAAGTTTCCGACGAGCCATTCTTTTTACTTAATGTTAATTCCCCGTGTTAAAAGTTATAGTTTTTCCCCGCGTATATACCCAATAGGCATTTTCCATTCCCGGAGTCTTTTCAAAGGCACTATAACAGGCATCTTCCAAATCAGAAAGAGAACCAAAGAAGTATACATCCATAATCGTCTGATCCGCCGCGCTGGGCCCCATCACAATTTCCCGCACCCGGCTGCGGAGATTCCTCCGGAACGTAGAAACGGCCCGGGAATCGGGAGTTTTCTGAATAATAACCTGATAGCGAATCCCGTTTGCGTAACGGTTCCTGAGAACATTCACCGAATCCCGTACCACCCGTCCCATAAGCTGAGCAGTCCCCGCCGTTAAAGCATTCAGGAGCGCATCCTCCTGGGAAGAGGTACTCACCGAGCGATCGGTCCGGTATGTTACTGACCCAAGGAGTTCCGCCGTAGAAGGATCATACATGTTGGCCGTAAAATTCGCTTCCCCATAGTGACGATTGTTCTCTGTAAAGGACCGGGGACTACAATCTAGTTCGACGTATATATCGGCCCCCAGTTTCTGCGCTATGTACTGAACAAGGGACATAGAAGCCCCTACTTCTGCTTCGTAGGCAGATCGCTGGTCTTGCATATTCTTAACTAGTTGGTCATATTGCACCACATCGTAGCCCTGACGTAACAGGTATTCATTCCCCTTGGTTAAGATGGACCGTTTCTGGAATTCCGAAACCTGGGCGCCCTCTTTCATGACCACCATGTATTTAAGCCGTTTCAGATAATTTTCAAAAAACTGTTTTTCCCGTGGGGTAAGTTCTGCTGGTGGCTCCACCGGGCCGGTATCCTGGGTGGTAAGGCCAGTGCTTGTGCCGCTTTGCGCCGTTGTTGCCGTATCGGTAGCAGCGGCCTGGGCATTCGACTGGGCGGTTCCATTGCTAGAGGCGGGCCGTTCCCCGGTAATTAACGACTCGGCCCTCTGGCGGGCATCCGACTTAGGAGCAGTTTGACCGCTTCCCGAGGAAGCAGGTTGCTGTTCTGCAGAAGCAGGGGAACTTTCCGGCGTACTCACACAGGAAAGAAATCCCACAAGCAGTATCCCTGCTCCCATCCAGAGTATCTTTTTATACATTGGTATTCTCCTCCCTCGTTGTTATCAAATTGTATAACAGCGCCAGGGATTTTTCAAATAGAGGTTTTATTTTTTTATTTATTTTTCGTAAGAAAGCCCAAATTCATCTACTATCACTACAGGGAAACTGGGGATAGGCTCTGATCCTTCCTCAGAAGAAGGGCCTTTTCCTGAACCAAGAACCACCTGCCCTGCCATTTCTTGGGTCGCTTTGTCTGGTTTTGTAAACAAAAGATAAGAAGAAGCATCGTACCATTGACATTGAAGCAGGACCGTCTCTCCTTCTTCTGAAGGAGGAATTTCGACTCCGAGAGGGCTCCCTTTCTGTTTATCCAGGGAAGAATTGTTTTTATAACTTACGGTAATCCGTAACTCCGATATTTCATCGATTACCGTATCCGAGGGAAAAGGAATGCGTAGTTCTTTTTTTTCAGAACCATACATCGCTTCTACAATCAAGGCTGCTTCTTTAAACCGAAGGGTCATTAAAAGCATTCCTTCTTGAATTGTCGCCCAGATCCCTTCTACATCTTTACTATAAGGAGAGAAGCGCCACTGGTAACGATGCGACACCGTTTCTTGCTTCTTTAGATAGGAAGTCGTATCGAGTACATATCGATCCTGGGATCCTATCACCATCCCATAGGAATTTCCCCGGCCTTCCCACCGGGGCTCTGCCTGCCCAGAAGAAGAACGCCAGAGAGGCTTTTTTGTAACCGCATCTTCTAAATTCCCCTCAAAACGAGAAAGAACTTCATAGGGATAGTCCCTATCCTGTAATCCAGGCTTGGTTGCCTTTTTAGAAACAAACACACTCATCTTCTGGGTAAGGTAGGGGGGATTCGTTAACCCCATTTTGAGAGGATGCTCCGGATATATCCGGGCCGTGAGGACCACCGTTCCTTCCTTACTGGGGGTTTGCCAGAAGAAAGCATGTTGTCCACCCTCTATATACCCCTCAGCTATTTTAGTGGTTCCCCCATACCATTCTATGTACGGAGTAAGTTCCTTCCCCGCACTAAATGAAGTGTTTATCAAAATAGGAAACTCCGGAGGAACCATGGGATAGGCAGAACCAGTGCCAGGAGGATAGGTTCTGATACTTTTAACAGCAAAATTTTCCTTCCCAAGATAATAAAAATCATATTGAGACGTACCAAGGGCACCTTCTTCCCCCTCCACCACACAGACCATGCGATACGGCCCCGGAAGGAGAGTAAGCGGAAGAGAAAAGGGAGAAAAAGAAAAGGATTCAACCGAAGAAATAGCCCCTTCTTTTTTCTGGGTCATACTACTCGCATTTACGGGATAGGTTAGGGTGTCCCCTATCACCTTGTTTTTTGTATCAGTAATTTGAATTGTCACTCCCCGCATCGAAGCATCAGAAAGATTAAGAGAAACCAGTGAAGGAGTAATAAGAGTACCTTCCCGGATCAACCACCCTTCTGCAGAGAGGGGTGCCTCATACTGCATAGTAACTTTATACGCCGGATCTGTGGTCAGAAAGTCCAAGGTCTCTCCACAGCCAACGAGAAATAGAGAGAAAGAGAAAAACAGAAAATCTCCAAAATCTCTAATTTTTTTCATTTCCAATTTACTATTATAAACTATTTAATCATTTTTTTCCATATAGAAGACTAAAAATTGGTGGGTTAACAGGCCAGATACTGAGGTAGGTACCCGGTGGCAACATTTCTTCGTTCAGTATAAAGCTGAACTTGCATAATGGGTTTGTCCCTGAAACAGTCTAATTTCTTAAAACCCTCATTTCCTTCTTAATAAGGGTACACAGTTGATGACAGGTATACCAAATTCAACGAACCATTGCCAGCGGCTAAAGAAACGGGTACAATAGCCCCATGCGCGCCACTCGGGCAATCATTCATCTAGAGCATTTTAAAAAGAATCTTGAAGCGATTCGCCAAAAAATTGGTCCCCATCCTTTTATATGTCTTCCCGTAAAGGCCGATGCCTACGGCCATGGGGCCGTTCGAATAGCCATCGCGGCGTTACAAATGGGGGTAAAGTACCTGGCCGTGGCCTCAGTCCAGGAGGGTATAGAACTACGCCAGGCGGGCATCGTAGCACCCATTCTCCTTTTTTCTCTCCCCATTCCCGAAGAAATCCCCGATTTGGTACGGTACCGTCTTACCCCTCTTGTCTCGGATGGAGAATTCTGCGATGAATTCGCCCGCCATGTGGCAACCACCGGGGAATGCCGGCCAGTCCATCTTAAAATCGATACAGGAATGGGTCGTATTGGCTGTCAGACCCAGGAAGCACCATCATTGGTACAACGGATTCATGCCACGGGGGTACTTCGCTTAGAAGGAACAGCCACCCATTTTGCGGTGGCCGATTCCCTTTTGCCAGAGGATATTCAATACACCCAAAAACAGATTCGGGCATTTAAAGAAGCAATCGAGCGCATTCGAGATAGGGGCTACGATCCGGGCATCCTCCATGCGGCCAATTCTGGGGCAGTGGTCCTCCACGAAGAGTCCTACTTTGACATGGTCCGTCCCGGCCTTTTAGCCTATGGATATCCGCCGATAAAAGAGCGGGCAGGTTCAGTGCCCGTTCGGCCAGTAATGGAGCTTCAAAGCCGGGTCGTGTTTATAAAAAGGGTTCCCCGGGGCACATCCATCTCCTACGGGAGAACCTGGCAGGCCCCGCAGGACACTACTATTATCACCATCCCTGTGGGATATGCCGATGGCCTTGTACGGGGCCTTTCGGGGAAATTCTCTGTGTTTATCCAGGGAGCTCTGTACCCACAGGTAGGTCGCATTTGCATGGATCAATGCATGGTTGATGTGGGACCGATGGCTACCATACAACGATGGGATGTGGTAAGCCTCTTCGGGGGGCCCCCACCCTGCCCGAATGCCGCCGATTTGGCGGAACAACTCGGCACCATTCCCTATGAAATCACCTGTGGTATTAACAAACGGGTACCCCGGGTGTATGTGGAATAGAACTGTATTGAGGGATTCAACGCTGCCCCCTCTTTGGAAACACAAGAGGAGAAGCTGAACACCATACGCAAGGAGTAAAGAGAACCTATGAAGGCACCGCAAACCCTCCCGTTGCTCTCCGATATCGAGATTTCCCGACGCGCCCCCATTCAGCCCATTGAAACAATCGCCCATCAGCTAGGAATCCCCCTGGAGATGGTAGAAACCTATGGCCGATACAAAGCCAAAATTCGATTAGAGGCCATTTCAGAACAAAGGGAAGCCCATCATAAAGGGCTTCAGGGAAGATTCCAGGGTGGTCCACCACAACGAAGGGCCCACTACATTGATGTAACTGCCATTACCCCCACTCCCCTCGGGGAAGGGAAAACCACTACCACCGTAGGCCTGGTACAGGGGTTGGGATTCCTGGGGAAAAAGGCCGTGGCAACCCTGCGGCAACCCTCACTGGGCCCCACCTTTGGGATAAAGGGGGGCGCCGCCGGGGGTGGTTACAGCCAGGTAATCCCGATGGAAGACATAAACCTGCATCTTACGGGGGACATCCATGCGGTGGCGGCGGCCCACAACCTTTGTGCCGCCGCTATCGATGCCCGGCTCTACCACGAGAATCGCTGGTCCGACAGTTATTTTGAAAAAATAGGCCTTTCCAAACTGCACATAGACCCCACTCGCATTCTCATTGGCCGGGTAGTGGACATGAACGACCGGGTGCTTCGACACGTGACGGTTGGCATGGGCTCCCCGGAGGATGGGCCCCTGCGGGAAAGTCATTTTGATATTGCCGTGGCCAGCGAAGTAATGGCCATCCTTGCCCTGGCCAAAAACATAACGGACCTCCGGCAACGGATTGGTACAATGGTAGTAGCCTACGATACCAAGGGGAAGCCCCTGACCGCTGAAGACTTCGGTGTGGCGGGAGCCATGACCGCCCTTTTGCGGGAGGCCATAAAACCCAATCTTCTTCAAACCCTGGAAGGCCAGGGAGCCTTTATCCATACAGGACCCTTTGCAAACATCGCCCACGGCAATTCATCTATCCTGGCGGATGAACTGGCCCTGCAATATGCGGACTACGTGGTAACTGAAAGTGGCTTTGGGGCCGATAGGGGGTTTGAGAAATTTGCGGACATCAAATGTCGAACCTCGGGGTACACCCCCGATGCGGCGGTTCTTGTCTGTACCGTCCGGGCCCTGAAGGTACACGGGGGAGGACCGGCGGTGGTGGCCGGGAAACCTTTGTCCGAAGTGTATAAAGAAGAAAATCTAGAATTGCTCAAAAAAGGCCTCGCTAATCTGGAAGCCCACCTGCGCATTGTCCAGCGCTTCGGGATTCCCGCGGTGGTTGCTATTAACGCCTTCCCCACCGACACGGAAGCCGAATGGGAATGTATTCGAGAGGCCGCTCTCAGAGCAGGAGCCTTTGACGCGGTGGTAAGCCACCATTGGGGTCGGGGTGGCGAAGGGGCGGCAGAACTGGCTGCGGCAGTGGTACGGGCCTGCGAGACCCCCTCAACGTTCCGTTTCCTGTATTCGCTGGAGTGGCCCCTGGAACAAAAAATAGAAACCATTGCCCGGGAAATTTACGGCGCCGACGGGGTGGACTACACCGACAAGGCTCGCGAAGAACTAGAACACCTTGAAAGCCAGGGATTTGGGAAACTCCCCATCTGCATGGCTAAAACCCAGTATTCCCTTTCCCATGATCCCGAACTGAAGGGCGCCCCAAAGGGCTGGCGTCTTCCCATTCGGGAACTCCGCCTTGCGGCAGGGGCAGGTTTTGTCTATCCCCTGTGCGGGGATATTACCACCATGCCGGGGCTTCCCAGCAAACCCGCCTTTATGAACATCGATATTGATGAACAGGGAAACATCCAGGGTTTGAGCTAGCATCGTCAGGGCCCCCGAAGATCAGGGGCCCTTTCCGTACCTTTTCCTCCTCCAGAGGGAAAGGGCACAGCCCTTCTCCAATTTACAAAAAGATAAGATACTACCAAGCGATTAGAAGCCTGGCATATCGTAGAGCCCCCCCGCATTTAGCACGTCGGTCCAGCCCGCGTTTTTAAGAAGCTTTGCGGCCAGGGCACTGCGAGAACCGGAGGCACAATACAGAACCACAGGACGGGTCTTCGGCTCCAGTTCTGAAAGGCGCGACATAAGCTCATGGACAGGAATATTGATGGCCCCCGGATAGGCCTCATCCATGAATTCATCCACGGTACGAACATCCACCACCAGGGCGCCCGCTTTAATCTTTTCTTCAACTATATTGATAGCCATCCTACACTCCTCTCTTATCATTTCGTTTCTCATTTCGTTGGTACGGCCTGTATGGCCGCTTTTCTAAAAGGCCAAGGGCCTCGAATTTTGATGGGGTTTTTCTCTCCCCCACGAGACAGGCGGAACATCGTCCCGATACTCCGCCTTCATGGCACGATGTTACGCTTCAAAGGGTACCGAATACCGGAGAGCCGCCCAGCCTCCGGATATGCTTGCTACCTGGGACCACCCTTTTTGCAGGAGAATTCGGCATGCCAGGTGCCCTTCAAAACCACCGGCAGAGATAAGCCGCACCGGACGATCCCGGGGAATCTCTTCGAGCCGATCCCGTAGTTCATCTAATGGGATATGCAGGGCCGAGGCCATATGTTCCCGGGCGTATTCCCCATAGGTACGAACATCCACCAGAAGGGGCCGCTGCGACTCCTCTCTGGCAAGCTCCTGGACCGCCTCGGATACCGATATGGTGGGGCTATACCCATCAAGACTATTCTGGGCCACAAAGGCCGCCATGTTGATAGGATCATTTGCCGAAGAATAGGGAGGGGCATAGGCAAAATCGAGTTCCCCAAGGTCATCAATAGAAAGGCCTGCAAAAAGCGCTACCGCCAGGGCATCGATCCGTTTATCCGCACCGGCCTTTCCGTAGGCCTGGGCGCCCAAGAGCTTCCTGCTCTTTTCGTCGAAGACCAGAGTAAGCAACAGATCCTCTGCTCCCGGATAATAGGTGGCGTGGTGGGCCTTCTGAATGGTGACTTCCCGGGCCGAAAAGCCCATCCGTCGGGCCGCCGCCAGAGAAAGCCCCGTAAGGGCGGCGGTTTCGTCAAAGACCTTAACCACCGACGTTCCCAGGGCACCCCGATAGGCCCGTGGCACAGGAGCCTCCTTCGGAAGGGATGCCTGGTCCTGAGAAAGGGCCGAATTCCCGGCATGGAGAACCGCCGCAGCGGTGTTTCCCCGGGCGGCGGCCCCGTTCAGAGCAGTTCCCCTTACACGGGCCACCATATTCGTAGCCGCAAGCCGCCCCTGGCGGTTCGCTGGCCCTGCCAGGGGAACCCGTACCTTTTCTCCCGAGACACGGGAAACAATCTCCACCATATCGCCGGCCGCCCAGATCCATGGGTCGGAGGTCTGGAGATACTCATCCACCAGCAGGGCTCCGGTGGCACCCAGGGCAAGGCCCGCATCCTTTGCAAGCTCCACATTGGGCCGAACCCCCACCGACAGCAACACCATATCGGCGGGAACAGCAGTTCCATCATTTAATTGAACCGCCCCCTCCTGAATCGCCGCAACTCCCCGGGACACGTACACCTGAGCACCAGCCTGTTCAAATCGTTCCTGAATTTTCTTACCATACAGATAGTCCATAGGAGGCATCAGATGGTCCGTCAACTCCACAATGGTTACCGAAAGGCCCCGTTGGATAAAGGCTTCTGCCGTTTCAAGCCCAATAAAGCCCCCACCGACCACAACGGCTGTTTTAGGATTTTTTGTTTTAAGGTACGCAAGAATCCGATCCATATCGGGAATGGTCCAGAGCTTAAAAACATGGGGAAGCTCCACCCCCGGTAAGGGCGGAATTACCGGAGTTCCCCCCTGGGCAAGGAGTAAGGCATCGTAGGGGACTTCTTCACGTTTATCGGGGTCCGACCCTGGCTGGGTGCTACGGACCAGCACTTTTTTAGCGGCCCTGTCAATGTTTACCGCCTCTGTCGAAAGCCGAACGTTCACCCGATACCGGCTGAAAAACCCCTCCGGCGTCTGGAGTAAGAGCTTACTCCGCTTTTCGATATCCCCCCCAATATGGTAGGGCAACCCACAGTTAGCAAAAGAAACATAGGGACCCCGTTCAAGGAGCACTATTTCCGCATCCTCATCAAGCCGACGGATCCGGGCTGCGGCGGTAGCCCCCGCCGCCACACCGCCCACAATAACGTACCGATTATTCACCATAAATTGCTGGATCTCCTCTGTAAATATATAATAAAATATATATAATTTGATATATATAGTCAAGGTTATTTCATTTATTGACCCAAATCAGAATAGAGCGTATATTCAGGTAATTAGTATTGAGAGAAGGAGTAACCATATCGATGCCATATAAGAAGTATGTTCATATGCAAGAACAGGAAGAAGATACCGATCAGGAAGCGCAGAGCATGCCGGGACCGGATCCTCTCCTGGCACGGATGCTCAAGACCCGGACCATTCTTCTGTCAGGAGAAATAAACAAGGAACTGGCAGAACGAACGATCCGCCAGTTGTTGTTGCTGGAAGACATGGGAACCGATCCTATTCGGATTTTCATCGACTCCCCCGGCGGCGATGCCGATGCGGGATACGCTATTTTCGATATGATCCGTTTTGTAAATCCCCCCGTATGGACCATTGGGATGGGCCTGGTCGCCAGTGCGGCCGCCCTGGTGTTGCTTGCGGCCCCCCGGGAACGGCGGGTAGGACTTCCGAACAGCCACTATCTCATTCATCAACCCCTGTCGGGGATCCGGGGAGTGGCCACGGATATCGAAATCCATGCCCGGGAAATTGAAAAACTCCGGGAACGGATAAACCGGCTTATCGCAGATGAGACAGGACAACCGGTAGACCGGGTGGCCCGGGACACGGACCGGGATTTCTGGATGAATGCGGAAGAGGCCCTTTCGTACGGACTTATTTCCCGAATTATCCAGAACCGCAAAGATTTAGAATCGTAAGGCCCAGGGGCTTATACTGTAACCAGGGGACGGTTCAAAATGTTATATACGCATAACTTTCATAAGGTAGGATTCGAAGGATGACAAAATATCTCATCACCATAAGTGTGTTCTGGTGTGCTGTGCTCGGCGTTCTTCCTGCCCAGCAGGAGGTTCCTGTTCCGGCGATGGTTTTTGTGGAAGGGGGAACCTTCTGGCAAGGAAGTAAAGAGGCTCCCTACAGTTCAAACGAACGGGCCCATCGAACCACCTTGTCTTCATTTTATATTTCCCAAACGGAGGTTACCCAGGAACTGTGGACCGCCGTAATGGGAACCAATCCTTCCCGCTTTTCCGGCAAGGATCGGCCCGTGGAAAACGTAAGCTGGCTCGATGCGGTTAAATTCTGCAATGCCCTGAGCGAACGTCACGGCTATACCCCCGTGTATACGATTTCTGGATTGACGGTAGAGTGGAACCGGGAAGCCAATGGCTACCGACTACCCACCGAGGCAGAATGGGAATATGCGGCCCGGGGGGGCATAAAGGGGGCCATCACTGAGGAACCCCTTACCCGTTCACCCTACTCAGGCGGTTTTGATATAAACCAGATCGCATGGTATGACGCCAACAGCGGGAAAGCTTCCAAACCGGTGGCCACCAAAGCTCCCAACGAACTGGGTATTTACGACATGAGCGGCAATGTGTGGGAATGGTGCTGGGATTGGTATGGCGAATATCCCAGCGGCGAGGTAACCAACCCTACAGGACCGGAGAAACCCACCGGTTACCGGGTATTGCGGGGAGGGGCCTGGTTTACGCCGGCTAAGCTTACCAGAACTACCTACCGCTACTGGAACACCCCCACCTTTAAAAGCAATTCGGTGGGCTTTCGTATTGCCCGCAATGCGGATGAAGAAATCCGGCTTTCCCTTCCCGCCGAGTTATCGGTAGACCCCTATCAAATCCTGTCGGCACCGGTAAAACATCCGTAAAAAGATTGAATCCAGGGGAAACACACCGCTCGGCGACGGCCCTGGAACAAAAGCCTCGGGGGCTACGGTAATGACGAGCTTTGATGACAGAGGGGTGGGCGGCGGCCCCTTACCAGGATGGCCCTGGGCGGCCCCTCCGCTATTCGGCCAGGGCCATAGCCTTGCTGGCCCGGGGGATTAAAAAAAAGAGCAGGGGCGCCAGGGAGGTGCCGGCCCCTTGGAGAGAGGCAAGGGGCGCCTAGAATTGTCACCCTTGAAAAAAGACCAGGGGAGCCTGGGGCTGTTGCCCCCTTGAAAAGAGACAAGGGCCGCCTAGAATTGTCACCTTTGAAAAAAGACCAGGGGTACTCATAGGCCCCTTTTTACAGGGTCTGGAGTTTTTCCACCACCTCCGAGAGAAGGGGGAGGAGCTGTTTCTTCCGGGAAACCATATCCTGTAGGAGATACACCCCCTCTTCTACCTTTGGGAAGGGTAACAGGGAAACAAAGGCCCTATCACCGGTAACAAAAAAGAGGGAATTGAGCTCTGTCACGTCGGTCACCATAAGGCCACTGAACAGGGCCTTTTCGGCCTTCCGCAGCCCTTCCAGTTCCTGGAGAATTTCGCCCTTTCGGCGCACCAATTCTTCTGGCGCATCGGTTTCGACCTGACTCACCGTAAAATGCAGGCTCCCCTCATCATATTCTTTCATATCCATCCGAATAAGTTCATCCGCCGGCCGGGCATTAATCGTACTGGACGCAGCCATAAGGTCCTGCCCCAGACTTTGAATATCCAGCCCCGTAATCGAAGCCAGATATTCGGCCGCCTCCAGGTCCACCGGGGTGGTGGTAGCCGACTGGAGTACCAGGGTATCCGCCAATATTCCACACAGAAGGATAGATGCGGTTGACCGATCCAGCGGTATCCGTTCTTCCCGATAGCGGTTGGTAATCAGGGTACTCGTGGCACCCACGACTCGATTGATAAAGGTGATAGGATAGCGGGTAGAAAGATTTCCCAGCCGGTGATGATCGATAACTTCTAGAATACGATAATTTTCTATGCCTTCGATAGCCTGACTGGGCTCGTTATGATCCACCATAATCACCTGAACCTGGGGTTCTTTGATAAGATCCCCCTCAGAAAGGATGCCCACTACCTGGCTCGCATCGTTTACCACCGGGACACAGCGGGAGATAGACTGGCTCAGGGCTTGCCGAACCCGACGAACCGGCTCCCGTTCATGGACAGGGGCCACCGACTCATCCCCCATAAATCCCACCGGGGTAGAATAAATGATAAGCAAGGAGGTAGAACTTGTATCAAAGGGGCTTATCATCACAGAAACCCGACGGGCCTCTGCCAGGGCTATCAATTCCTTATCGATGGTGTTGCCGTTGGTAATGATGAGGGCCCGAACCCGCCGTTCGATACAAAACCGCTGGATATCTTCCCGATCCCCCACAATCACCAGGGCATTTTCGGGGACCTCCGCCTCCAGGTGACGTTGAAAGGTGTCTCCCGCCAGGGCCGCCACCACCACCGGCGAAGGTCGAACGTCCTTCTCATCAAAGAGGGTAAGGGGCTGAGCCCGGAGGGTAGTCAGTAACAATTGGATAGACGTCGGAATCGCCGCTTTTTTATGGGGATTGATTTTTTTAAGGATGTAACGGGCGAAGGCATTGTAATGCAACAGACTTCGATAGGTCCCGTCGGCGTTCACGATGGGAAGCACCTTCAGGCCATCCTGTTCCATCCGTTCCAGGGCCTCCCAGAGAGAAATATCGGCCGTCACGGTTACCGCCGGTTCTGAAAGATAGTACCCCACCTTTGGGATAAGATCCGGCAAATACTCCGGAATGGGCACCCCGAAACGAGTAAAAATATATTCCGTCTGGGGGTTGATTTTTCCCGCCCGAGCAGGTCGATAGTTCGTAAACCCCTGCAATTGCTTAAGCCGGGCATAGGCCGCGGCGGACACCACCGAATCCGTATCGGGATTTCGATGACCAAGAACGTACACTATGGGCTCCATACACTCCGTATCCTTATCCCTGAATGGTTTTGGCACTATACAAGCTGATACTGGGGCCCTCAAAAAGCATCGAGCCATCCGGATAGGGCTTCCCATGGGAAACCAGGGCTTCCCCTTTCTGAAGGGCAGTCTCCAGTTGAGTCGGGGTCTTTATGACGGCGCTTTTCCAGGTAGAACCTGCCTTTCCCCCCGGGCTAAGACGAATAGGCCGCCGCCGCAGGTTGATAAGCCCCTGGATAGTACCACAGCGGCTAAAGATATGGTAGACCTCGCGCGCTAAGGCCTGAACACCGTATTCATAACCCGTAAGCCTTTCGTACAGAGAAAGGACGCGCCCCGTAAAATCCAGATCCTCCCGGGTAAGTCGGCGGGGATCGTCGGAAACCATAAGCTGGCTACCAAGGCAGAAATTGACCAGGGCGATAAGTTCCTTTTCGTTCCAGGAAAGGCTACAATTTTCGGAGCGAAAGAAAATCACGTCCGGGTCGTTTAAAAAAAGGGTCCCGTTTAGGTAGGAGCGGCCGATGGTATCCAGCAGGTTTACCCGGGCGGCGGGGCGGCCTACGTGGCCAATAAGGCGTACCTTGGGCCACTCCCAGTGTTCCCGGGTATCCGCCCCAATACGGGAAAGGGGGAAATAGGGATAGGACTGCCCAAAGGGAACGCCGCACCCAAGGTACGCCACGGGCCTGCCCCTGCCGTCCTGAACCCGGCGGGTGAGGATCTGGCAGGCCCGATGGTACCACTGGTAGGCCGCCCCGCCGCCGCCGAAAGCCCCGTGCAGAAGCCCTGCATACATGAAATCAAGCTTAAGATACCGGAAGCCCCACTCATCAATAATGGTGTCCATGAGCTGCGAAAGGTAGGCGAGCACCTCCGGCAGGGAAAGATCGAGGGTATAAAACCTTCCATCCCACTTGTCGTTAAAGCCCGCCACCACGGGATCGCCCTTTTCATCCCGCAGAAGCCAGTCGGGGTGTTTATGAAACAGCTCCGCCCGCCGGGTTACCAGGAAAGGGGCTATCCAGAGCCCGGGGATATAGCCCCGCTCCTCAATGTCCTGAGCAAGGGGCTTTAATCCCCGGGGGAATTTTCGCTCATCAATCTCCCACTGACCCACCGCCCGTTCCCATCCATCATCAATCTGAAAAACAAGGGGACGGTTTTTATCCAGATAGTATCGTTTAATGAAGTTATCGTTCAAAGAGAGATCTTCTAAGTCCTGACGAATAAGGGCTTCGTCGATGTGGGTGTAATGGTTATACCAGGACTCATAGCCCCCCGGCAAAGCATCCGGGGCAGTAAGAAAGGCAAGGGAATGGAAATTATGGTCCTGGCGGTACAGGGCACGCAGGGTATCCTTCATACTAAAATAATCAGGAGCAAAAAAGAGGGAGA
>Ga0209409_1000692_pt1 | contig 33711 bp, 28 predicted proteins | sample AD_JPNMR1_MetaG_FD_184424 | JGI IMG/M metagenome (GOLD analysis project Ga0209409, IMG submission 184424) | Active sludge microbial communities of municipal wastewater-treating anaerobic digesters from Japan - AD_JPNMR1_MetaG (SPAdes) (version 2) | ecosystem: Engineered > Bioreactor > Anaerobic...
TTGAGATTTCCCAATTTCATCTGCTATTTCTTTTTGAGTTTTTTTCTCAGCTAAAAGTATAGCTATTTTTTCTCTTTCCTCAAATTTTATCTGTGAATATTTTTTGTTTTCGTTATTATCCATTTTATAGCCCTCCTTCTGATATTTTTTATTTGTTTAAACCATTATACCATAAAAGCGCTCTATTTTATAGTATTAAATTATGCACTTAATCATTGAATGCGGGCTTTACAATTTTTGTCGAAAAAATTTAGTTTTTTTTGAAAAAAATTAAAGTGAGGGACAGACCTATAAATTTTTTATGATTAAAAGAGGGACAGACTTATAAATTTAATTATAAAATTAAAACAGGGGACAGACCTGATCTATAACTATCATGATGTTAAACTATTTTTCATATAGAGGTCAATAACTTACAAATTAAAATTTTGTTAGTATAATAAAAACTTTTGACAAAATTAAAATTTTCTGGCATAAGTTAAACTCATATTAGTAAAGTTTAAATTATAAAATCATAAGAGTATAGTTTGCCACACCAATTTTAATTAATTAAAAAGGAGTATATTAATTAATGTTCTGGGAAAAAGAAATAGAAACAATTGATAAAAAAGAGTTAGAAAAATACCAAATTCAAAAATTAAACGAAACATTGAATAATTGTAAAAAAGCCCCATTTTATAAAAAGGTTTTTGAAAAACTAAATATTGAGAAAATTAACTCTTTTGAAGATATAAAAAGATTACCATTTACAACAAAGCAGGATTTACGGGACAATTTCCCTTATGGATTTTTAACAATTGGATTGGAAGATGTTGTAAGACTTCACTCTTCCTCAGGAACAACTGGTAATCCCACTGTTGTTTTTCATACAAAAAAAGATCTTGAAGAATGGACAAACCTTATTGCAAGATGTATGTATATGGTTGGGGTCAGAAAAAACGATGTTTTTCAGAATATGATGGGATATGGCTTATTTACTGGCGGAATTGGTTTCCATTATGGAGCAGAAAAATTGGGAGCTTTAATTATTCCGATTGGTCCTGGCAATAGCAAAAGACAGATCTGGTTTATGAAAGAATTTAAAACAACAGTGATTCATATATTACCGAGTTATGCTTTAAGGTTATATACATTTTTTGAAGAGATGGGTATTGATCCCAAGAAAGACTTAAATCTCAAAATAGCTTTTATAGGAGCAGAACCACATAGCGAACAGATAAGAAGAAAAATAGAGGAATTATACAATATTAAAGCATATAACTCTTATGGATTATCAGAAATGAATGGACCAGGTGTTGCTTTTGAATGCCCTTATCAGAATGGTATGCATATATGGGAAGATAATTACTATGTTGAGATAATTAATCCAGAAACAGGAGAAGTATTGCCAGATGGGGAAGAGGGAGAACTTGTATTAACAACATTAAAAAGAACTGCTATGCCACTCATTAGATACAGAACAAGAGATCTCACAAGAATAATTCCAGGAGAATGCAAATGTGGTAGAACACACAGAAGAATAGACAGAATTAAAGGAAGAAGTGATGACATGCTTATAATAAATGGAGTTAATATATTCCCGATTCAGATAGAAAAAACAATTATGAGAATTCCAGAAGTTGGAAATAATTATATAATTGAAATAAAAAAAGAGAACTATATGGATAAATTGTATGTTAAAGTAGAATTAAATGAAAAAACATTTAATGGAACATTAACAGAAATAGAAAATCTTCAAAAAAAGCTTACAGAAGAATTAAAAACAGAACTTGGGATTTCTCCAGTCGTAAAATTTGTTGAAGCAAGTAGTTTCCCTGAAACAGAAGGAAAAGCAGTAAGAGTATATGATTTAAGAGAAAAAGAATAATTTTTTAAATATAAGGGGGAAGATATGGCTTATCATTTATCAATATTTGTAGAAAATAAGCCGGGTAAATTGGAAAAAATAACAAAAATACTGGCTGAAAAAAAGATTAATATAAGAGGAATTGCTCTTGCAAATGCAGGCGATTTTGGAATTGTTAAGATAATTGCTGATAATCCAGATTTAGCATACAATACTCTTAAAGAAAATCATTTTACTGTATCCAAAAGAACAATATTAGGTGTAAGAATAGACGATAGATCCGGCAGTCTGCACGATCTACTCACAATTCTTTCTAAAAATAATATCAATATAGAGGATTGTTATGGGGTATCTGTGGCATATAATAAGAGTGCTGCTATTATTATTGAAGTAGAAAAATTTCCAGAAGCAGAAAAAATACTAAAAGAAAATAATATATATATTCTTACTGATGAAGAAGTATATTCTATTTAAATGAGGGTTAAAAATGAATGTTTTGTTAGTGGGTAGTGGTGGAAGAGAACACACAATTGCAAAAAAGATAAAAGAATCTCCAAAACTTAAAAACTTTTATGCAGTTCCCGGAAATCCAGGCATTGCTCAACTTGCAGAAATTATCTCTGATAAAATTAATTTAACAGAGATAATAAATTTTTGCAAAAATAATAAAGTAGATTTAATAGTCTGTGGTCCAGAACAACCCCTTGTTGATGGGCTTGCAGATATGGCAAAAGAGGCAAATATTGCTGTATTTGGGCCTAGCAAAAGTGGGGCAATTCTTGAAGGTAGTAAAATATATGCAAAGAAATTTATGAGTAAATATGATATCCCCACTGCAGAATATAAAATTTTTACAGAATACGAAAAGGCAAAAGAGTATATAGAAAAGTCTCTTATATATCCTATGGTAATAAAAGCAGATGGCCTTGCGGCTGGTAAAGGTGTAAAAATAGCATACGATAGAGAGACTGCTCTTGATATAATTCATAAGTATTTTATTGATAAAATTTTAGGAGATGCCGGCACATCAATAGTAATAGAAGAATTTATGACTGGCGAAGAGATGAGTTTTTTATATATAACAGATGGAAAATATTTTCTGCCATTATTGCCAGCAAAGGATTATAAAAGAGCATTTGATAATGATAAGGGTGAAAATACTGGTGGAATGGGAGCATATTGTCCTCATTCAAGAATAAATGATGAGCTATTTAATCTTATTGAAAGGGAGATAATAGATAAAGTAAAGATTGGATTTAAAAAAGAGAATATTGATTACAGGGGTGTTTTATATGTGGGGCTTATGCTAACAGATGAAGGTCCAAAGGTTGTTGAGTTTAATTGCAGATTTGGAGATCCAGAAACACAGGTAATTTTACCTTTAATAGAAGGTGATCTTTTAGAAATTATGTATAAAACAGCGACTAAAAGGCTTGAGAATGTCTCCCTTAAATGGAAAAACCAATATTGTGCATGTGTCGTTATTGCAAAAGAGGGATATCCAGGTGAATACAAAAAAGGGGATATCATAAAATTCAAAGGGAATCCATATGATTTTATTCATGCCGGGACCAAAATTGATGATAATGGAAATATTGTTGTAAATGGCGGTAGAGTGTTGAATGCAGTAAGTATGGGGGCTTCAAAAATAAGTGCTATCGAAAATGCTTATGCTCTCTGTAATAAAGTAGAATTTAATGGTGCATTTTATAGAAAGGATATAGGCAAGTAGATGAAAATAATTCTAAGCCATAATGAGGCACTTTCTCTTTTAAATGAGGGTAAAATTGAAAAACTAATTGATAATACTTTACTTAAGCTAGATGCAACTGAAAAAGAAATTGAGGATTTTATTTTTGAGTCATTAAAATATAATTTTCATTCAATATGTATTCATCCATGCTGGCTTGAATTTGCAAAGGCCCTAATAAAAAATAATATGCAATTAACAACTGTTATAGGATTTCCTCTTGGAGCAACAACTACAAAAACTAAATGTAACGAAACAGAAGAATCTTTATCAAATGGTGCAACAGAAATAGATATGGTAATTAATATTGGCTTTTTAAAGTCAAAAAAATACAAAAGAGTTGAAGAAGAGATAAAAAAGATAAGAAGTATATGTTCTAATTTTATTTTAAAAATAATAATAGAAGCCTCACTTTTAACAAAAGATGAGATTATAAATATAACAAAAATATCAGAAGAATGTGACGCCGACTTTATAAAAACATCTACCGGTTTTGCCAAAGAAGGTGCAAGAATAGAAGATATAGAAATTATAAAAAATAGCCTTTCTAATAAAAAAATTGGAATTAAAGCATCTGGCGGGATAAAAAATCTTGAAATTTTAAAGAACATGATATACGCTGGTGCTACAAGAATTGGGACTTCTAATGGTATAAAAATTATAAAAGAATTCATTAGTGAAGGCAATTAATAATAATTTGATAGGATTTCAAAAATTTTCCAAATATTTTTTTAAAAAATATTGACTATTTTTAAAAAAAAATTTATATTACCTTATATTTTTTTAGGTGATTGGTTTAAAAGGAGATATTATGAAAAAAGAAGATAGCATTCCAAAATATAAAACATATAATGTTACTCCACTAATTATAAGAAAGAAATGGTATCTTATTGATGCAAAGGATCAGATTTTAGGTAAAGTTGCAGCAAAAGCAAGTTATATCTTAAGAGGTAAGCATAAGACTATTTATACACCATATCTTGATACTGGAGACAATGTTATAATTATAAATGCAGATAAAATTAGAGTCACTGGTAAAAAACTCTCTGATAAAATATATTATAGTCATTCTGGTTATCCGGGAGGATTAAAAAAGATAACTTTGGAAAAGTTATTAGATAAAAATCCGGTTAAACCCCTTGAATTAGCAATTAAAGGGATGTTGCCAAAAGGACCTCTTGGAAGAAAACTCTTTAATAATTTAAGAGTTTATGCTGGTTCAGAATATAAAGAGGTTTCTCAAAAACCAATAAAAGTAGAAAAGTTATAATTTAGTATAAAAAGGAGTAAGAGAATTATGTCAATGCCAAAAAAAGTTGGAAATGCAATATTTGCTACTGGAAGAAGAAAGACATCTGTGGCAAGAGTTAAATTAATTAAAGGTAAAGGTAAAATTGTTATAAATAGAAAAGAAATTAAAGAATATTTTCCAGCCGGTAATTACGAAATGATAGTTAGACAACCATTAGAGGCTGTAAATTTTAAAAATGATTATGATATCTATGTAAATGTATATGGAGGCGGTCTTTCTGGACAGGCTGGTGCAATAAGACATGGTATCGCAAGAGCATTGGATTTTCTTGACTCAGCAAATCATTCAGCATTAAAGGCAAATTCTTTCTTAACAAGAGATCCAAGAATGGTAGAAAGAAAGAAATTCGGAAGAAAAAAGGCAAGAAAAAGATTCCAGTTTTCAAAGAGATAAGTTATATCTCTTTTTATTATTTAAAATACAAAAATATTATATAAAAAATGATTAATACACCTCTTTCTGAACAGATAAGAATAAGTTTATGTGGTTTGCGTAATAGTGGTAAATCTTCATTGATGAATAATATCTTTGAGAAAGAGGTATCGATTGTCTCTGAATATGCTGGAACAACCACAGATCCAGTTACTCGAAGTATGGAATTAGGCAAGTTAGGTCCTGTTAGTTTTTCTGATACTGCTGGCTTTGATGATACTGGAGAATTAGGCGAACTAAGAATAAAAAAGACAAAAGATATTCTTGACATTTCTGATATAATCTTATTTATTACAAGAGTAGATATTGAGCCAACAAAAGAGGAAATAAATTTTCTAAACAAATTAAAAAATAGTAATAAGAAATTTCTTGTTGTTTTAACATTCGCAGATAAAAATGAAAATGAAGAAAAAATTTCTCTATTAAAAGATTTTGAAGTCATCAAAGTTAATAACTTAACAAAAGAAGGCATTCCAGAATTAAAAAATAAAATAATAAAGATTGGTGATGAAATTGAATATGAAATCACACCAGTAGAAGGGCTTGTTAAAGAGAATGATTTTGTTCTTCTTGTAATACCAATAGATCTTGCAGCCCCAAAAGGGAGACTCATATTACCGCAGGTAGAGACTATAAGAGATCTTCTTGATAAAGATTGCGGAGTTCTTGTCGTAAAAGAGAGAGAGTTAAAATATTTTTACGATAGGATTGGGATTAAACCTAAACTGGTAATAACAGATAGTCAAGCATTCAGTAAGGTTGCTGCTGATATCCCGGAAGATCAGATGCTTACCTCTTTTTCAATACTCTTTGCAAGAAAAAAAGGAGAATTGTCCTACTTTATTGAAGGAATAAAACAGCTAACAAAAGTCCCACCAGACTCAAAGATACTTATTCTTGAATCCTGTTCTCATCATAGACAGGCAGATGACATAGGAACTGTTAAAATTCCGAGACTTTTTAAACAGATGGTTCAATCAAAGGTAGAATTTGAATTTGCAAGAATGTTGCCGGATGAAGAAAATTTAAAAAAATATTATATGGTCATAAATTGTGCTGGCTGCATGATAACAAGAAATAGAATGCTAAAAAGATTGGAAATACTTAAAAAAAATGGAATATTTAGCATCAACTATGGACTATTTCTGGCATGGGTTAATGGATTATTACCACGTGCATTAGAGCCTTTTGAATATGAATATAATTTATATCTTAAAAAATAATTTTATCTTTTTCAAGATGCCATTCCCATGCTGATTTTATTATATCATCTAAAAAATACTTTCTTTTCCATCCCAAAATTTTTTCTGCCTTCTTACTCGAAGCAATTAAAACAGGCGGATCTCCGGCTCTTCTTTCTGTTTCAACTATCTTAAAATCTTTTTTAGTAATCTTTTTTACATTCTCAATTATTTCTTTAACAGAAAATCCCTCACCGCAACCTAAATTAAAATAGTCGGTTTTCCCACCTTGTAAAAGATATTCAAGTCCAGCAATATGAGCCGAAGCAAGGTCAAGTACATGAATATAATCTCTTATTGCTGTGCCGTCTTTTGTCTCATAATCAGTGCCGAATACCTTAATACATTCCCTTTTGCCAATTGCTGCATCTAAAATTAAGGGTATAAGATGAGATTCTGGATTATGAGCCTCTCCTATATCCTTATCAAAAGATGCCCCACTTGCATTAAAATATCTAAAACTCACACTTCTAAAATCATAACTCTTTGAATAGTCCTCTAAAATATTCTCAACCATATATTTTGTTCTTCCGTAAGGATTGATCGGGGTTTTCTTATCATCCTCTTCTATAGGGAATTTCTCCGGCATGCCATAAACAGCAGCAGTTGACGAGAATATAAATTTATTAATCCCGGCCTCTTTCATTGCTTCAAGAAGGATAATTGTATTAAAAAGATTATTTTTATAATATTTCTCTGGATTAATAACAGATTCTCCCACCTCTATAAAGGCACAAAAATGCATAACAGCATCTATTTTATAATTTTTAAAAACCAGAGATAATAAATTCTTATCTCCTATATCCCCTAAAACAAAATCTCCCCATTTTGCAAATTTCTTATATCCATAAGATAGATTATCATAAACAATAACATTATATCCTTTTTGAGATAACATCTTACAAACATGAGATCCAATATAACCAGCACCTCCAGCAACAAGTATAGTCATAAATTCTCCACCTTACTTTTAAAAAATTTCTAAATTTAAGAAAGCCATTCTCTCTTTTCTTTAACTATTACTTATACTTATATTATTTTTTAAAAAAATCATAATTCTTCTTTACCAAAAATGGGATAAATTTCTTTTCCAATTTAATAAAATATAACAATAATGTCAATAAATTTTTATTGTCTTTTTACTATCCATAATTTACCATTATCCCTTCCAAAAACCTCCTCCTCATACATACATTCAACATAGACGGGTGGTGTTGGATAAATGCCCGGAGTTGTTACTCTAAAAATAAACTCTACCTCCTCTCTCGAGTGATAAAAATCATCAAAAAAGTATTGTACCTCATTATCATAAATCTTTTGAACAGGGCCAACTTCATAGTAATAATCATAATATTCTCCAGACTCATCATACTCATCAGGACTACTTTCATCTTCTTTTTTTTCTTTTGAAATTGGAGATGTTACAAAAGATGAATCTATTATTTCAGCCCCAGAAGGAATAGGACATCTTAAAGCAACAAAATTTCTTTTTTTAGATGTGGATACCACAACTCTCATTTTATAAGTCTCACCCAATTTTAATTCATTAGATTTTACTATTTTCCCATTTAAATCTTTTATTTCGGAAAATACCGAAAAACCCTCATCCCTCTGTTTAATCACCTCAGAAGGCAATGAATATCTCATTGTAATAGTATAATATAATGTACCTTCGCCATCTTTTTTAATATTTAAAGGAAGAAGTGAATCTCTCTCAAAATCCTTTAATTCATTATCAAATGTTAAATATTTAATAACGTTATCCTCTTTAAAACCCTTAAATTTTGAATTAAAAATATCTTTACCATCAATTGCTATCTTTGCTATAAAATTCGTCTTTTCTGCATTTTCTTTACCAAAAGAATAATAAAAACTTTCAATTACCCATTCTGTTGTATAAGTATTATCCCAATAACCAGCCTTTTGCCTGTTTATAATAGTATTTGTTATTTTTGTTATCATATCATTATCTTTTGAAATTTTTTGGTAAAACATTAAAAGAAAAGCAAGTTGACTAACCTGAGAATCAAAATAGTATCCGTACTCATAGGGTTCTACTAAATCAATAGTTTGAGTTCCTACTTTTATAAGATTTTTTAATTTTTTAAAACAAATATTTGCTAAATCTTTCTGGTTATTATTTAAGAAAGCAATACCGAGCATACAATAGCCACTTATACCCAATCTATCCTTTTCTGTATCCATAAGAGATTTTGCCTTTGCTACAATATTCTCGCCAAAAAGTGAGAGAACATAGTAAGAATATGCAAGATTGTATTTTTCATATTCGTAATTATAATTTTTTATAAAATCGAGTAGCCTATCAATCTTTATCTTGGAAGGTATATTAAAGCCATTCTTTTTAGCATAATAAAGGAATTTAGCCACCTTTATACTGATGTAACTACCTGATTTTCTTAAACCCTCAAGCCAATAAGGGAAGCCTCCATCTGAATTTTGATAATCAGCCCATACTTTTAGCTCATCCTCAACAAGTTTTTTAGGATTTTTTATATCTATAAAATTGGTAATAATATCTTTAAAAAGAACAACTGGAAACAATTTAGAACTTCTCTGTTCAAGGCATAAATATGGATAGTCATAAAGATACTCTATTGAGCCACTAAGTGTATTAAGTCTTGTTGATGCAAGTTTAAAACTCAATCCACCATAATTTGAAAGAATATTTGAAGGAATTATTAAACCTTCCTCTTTCTCTTGATCTGTTATATTGCCGATGGTTGTAAAACTCTCTTTATTTATAGGTCTTTCAACAATAATCTTATCAATCAGTTTTTCATTTAGAATTTCACTTCTTGTGATAAATACAATATTGGCTATCCCATCTTTTACAGCAGCAATTTTAAATGCTACCTCCATAGTTGAATCTGGCTTAATCTTGACTTTCTTTTCATTTTCTTCGTCTATGAGAAGTAGATCTGATTCTGCCTTTACTATTACTTCCTGCTCTTTGTCAGAAAGATTTGTTATAACAACTCCAGCATAGGTAGTATCCCTTAATCTCAATCTTCGAGGCAGAGCCATTCTAACATTTATTGGATTATTCACTCTTATTTCGCTCTCTTTTATACCATAAAAATCATCTTTAACAGCAAGTGCCGTGCATCGATATGTAGTAAGATTGTCTGGGAATTTAAACTTAACTGTTGCTTCACCATTTTCATCTGTCATTAAAAATAGTTCAAAAACCGCAGTTGGGGTAAAGTCTTTTCTCTCCTCTAATTTTGAAAAATCATCTCCACCATAAAGATTCTTTCTTTCATATAGAACCGGATCTATTAACATTGATCTTGAATCAGCACCTATTACTCCTAATGGAAATTTATAAGATGCATAAAAGAAAGAGAGTGGATTTGGAACATGATAGTTTATTAGATCAAGAACACCTCTATCAACAGCAAGAAATGTTATTTCTGTATTTGCTAATGGCTTTCCGTCTCTTGTTGCCTTTATCTTATAAATAGCCTCTTCGCCAGGTCTATAATTAGACTTATTTGAGCTAATGGTAAGTTGAATCTCTTTCTTCTCTGTGGAAACAGAAATCTTCTTTATCCCAAAATATCCTTTTGGCTTCCCTAAGTCTGGTTCTCCATACTCCTTTGGAGGAGCCTCTGTCCTCTTACTAAAGCCTGTTAATGCAACATAAAATACCGGTATATACTCCTCCTTTACCGGGATTTCTAAAACAGTCGTTGTCCCTTTTATATCGATTACCTTTTCTTCTAAAATTCCTTCCCTTTCTATTGTAAGAATATATTTACCCTCCTGTAATGGGGTCTGCACCATTATTCTTGCAACATCACCTGGATTATAAATATCCTTATCAAGAATTAAATTAATGCTATCAGAATCACTATTACCCCACCAGTTAACCATATCACTCCCTGTAGAATAAAAATAAAACTTTGTAAAGACTACCCTACCCTTTTCATCAGTGGACTCAGCCTCAATTAAATACTCACCAACTTTCTCTGGCTTGATATTAAAACTCCCAGAATAAGAAGAAGCAGAAATTGTCTGCTGAGATTCAAGGATTACCTCTTTATCCCAGACTGTATTAATTCTGCCATAAACACCTTTCTGTTGTGTTAATTTCCATTCTTCCCTTGATAATTTTATCTTAATCTTATTATTTTTAGGCTCATATTCTTTTCCATCTGGTGTAACAAGCACATAATCAACCGTAACGTTCTCCCCCTTACTAACAAATGCTGACCAATAGTTATTTCCAGATCTAAACTTTAACCCAAGATAAAAAGATGCTGGATGAACTATTACTGATCTGGATGTACCTATCTCCTGCCTGTCAATATCTGTAACATTTGCATAACATTGGAAACTATAAGTAAGTCCTTTTACAAAATCCCCCTTTGCATCAACTTTAAGATTTGCAGAGCCATCTCCACTCAATTTACCAGTTCCATTTGCTATTGTCTCTTCGCTCTGATAATCATAAGTCCCAAATCTATAATTTCCCCATTTTGCCCCCTCTGGTTTAAAATATGTAGATCTCTTTGTCCAGAAATAATCGTATTTTGCATTAGCGAGTGATCCACCGGCAAGATATGTGGCAGAAAGAGTAGCATTTATACTATCCCCTTTATAAAAAGTAAGATCTGGTATTTTAAGAGATGTCTGAAAGCTAACCCTTCTAAAATATGCGACCTGAAAAGATATACTTTCAGTATGATTCTTTCTTGAATAGTTAATATAATAATAGCCTGGCTCTAAATTCTCAGGTATTTTAAAAGAACCATAAAATCCACCGGAAGAGGTTGTATTTCCAGTATCAGTAAAAAATGGTGCTGAATCAGAATACTGTTCTGAAACCTCAATATTATATTCTCCAACATAAGGTGTATATCTACCCAATTGCAAATTTTTATCTATGCCTCTAAATGTAACTGTTTCACCCGGCTTATAAAGTCCCCTATCTGTAAAAATAAAAGTCTGACCATTTACTTTATCAATATTATCTGGCCTTTCTGTATTATATATTCCATGTTTATATACATTATGAGAATAATTTGGAACAAATTCTATCTTATCCATACCATATTCTACTCTTATTCTTGGTCTATCCTCATATCTAGTAGAAATATACTTAAAAATTTCTTTATATTCTCCCTCATTAAAAAGAAATGTGGCAAAACCATTCTTATCAGTCACTGTCTCTTTTTTTATTACTCCATAACTCTTTAACTGGACTTTGGCATTTTCTATGGGTTTACCAGTAGAAAGACTTGCAACAATCAATACCATTTTGTTATAGCCATATCTAACACTCACTCCAAGATCAGTTACCTGTAGATTAAGATCTACTTTTTCTCCATAATATTCTTTTGGATCATAATAGGATTTTTTCTTAAAATACCATGATATCCCTACAAAACCCTTTCCTTCACTATTTAAATATGGCTTTAAGTCAATGACCTCTATATATTTATGATTCAAATTATATTTACTAAAATCATAAGGAACAAGTTCTTCTTCTCGCCACCTGTTATAAGGATTATCAATGGCTCCAATTTTCCAATTACCATTAAAAATGTTTTGAATCTCAAAAGAAACTTTTGCCGGATACTGGGATTCAAGCATCTTATCTCCTTCATTTGGAAAATAGTAATAACTTGCTGCATCCGGGACTTTTATATTAAGATCAACTTCTTTTTCAAGATATCTTCCATATATATCTTTTAAATTTTTAGATATAGAAATTGTATATTCACTATTAAATTTTACCGGCAAATTAAATAATTTAATATAATTTGAATAAACAGAAAAATGATTCTTGATATCAAAATCAACATCTGGTAAAATTACTCTTAATGAATCAGCAACAGTTTTCTCATCAATAGGATGAGAAAAATAGATATAAACTGGATTTGAGTCTACTTTATCTTCATAATATGAATAATTTGAATAATAAGAATAGTTAAAAGGCTTTAGTGTCCTAAAAGAATATACAAGATCATCAGGGATACCAAGATAATCTTTTTCTGATCGCGCCCCTTTTTTTAAAATTATGTTAACCTCTGAATCAAAAGAAAAATTCTCTTTTACTTCACATATAACAGTCATTTTTCTCATCTCTTCAGATTTAACCTCATCTTTATTTGCTGCTCTGATATTATAATTATAATTTTTACCATTTGATTCTATTCTTAAATAACTTTTTATTAAATTAATATTAACTGGATAAGAAAATGTAATACTTATTTTTTTTGCTTCACTTGGTGGAATATCATCACCAGAAGGATAATAATTTAATATTTTAAGGTATTCTGTCTTAAAACTGAATTTATTATCCCCAGTAAGACTCTTGCCACCCATAGACTTTAGACTTTTGTTAATAGTAACAGTATATTCTCTCTGTGGTAGGACCTCCTCTTCTGGCTCAAAACTTATCATTCTTGTCCCATAAAATCTATAAACCCCCTTAATTTCTGGTTCTATTTTAAGAATATTAGAATTTCTCATTACTTCACCCAATTTGGCTAAAGGGATAATCGGATAATTAAAAGATACATATATTACTGGTTTTTTCATCTCTTCTGGCAAAACATCCACAGGTCCATAGTCAGTTATTACAAATGGATCTTTACCTTCTTTTATTACTCCCTCTTTATCTGAGACAGCAGCCTCGCTTGAATAATACTCTATTGTATTTTTACCAAAATCATTTTCAAAAGAAATTGATTTTAATTTTATATCATCTTCATTCTTACCTAAAAAGGTTGTGGAAGTGGCATTTTCATCAACATTATTATTTTTACCTTTACAGGATAATATTAACAAAAGAAAAAACAATAATATTAAAATTTTATTTTTCATAAGATCTCCTTAAAATATAAAATATTTTTAAGATTATAATTTTAAATGATGATAAAGTCAATTTTTTTTTATTAAATTTATTTTTTATAAATTAATATTAACTTTTTTTTAAAAAAAATAATGAAAATATAAAAGAATAACTTAAAAATATCATATGAAGCAGAAAAAGATATCCTCTATGTTGGATAAAAATATTTCTATAGATATACGACATATGTCGTATATATTCTTTATAAAAAAACAATTGTTATTTTATATAAATACCCATTCAAACTACAACATATGTGGTATGATATATTTATATAAAAAATAAAAGTTATACTATTAAACCCCTCCCTATACTGCGACATATGTCGTAAATAATTTATTTAAAAAAAAATAATCGTTATACTATATAAGTATCTCTGACCATTATGACATATGTCCTATTTTCTTATTATAAAAAAATAAATGTTATTTTATATTTTTCTTCAAAAAAGTAGGACATATGTTGTAGTTTTTTAGTATATAAAAAAAACAATAGTTATATTATACGATATATCAATACGACATATATCCCACTTACTTTCTATAAATAATAATCGTTATATTATATAAATATTTTTTACTCTTACCACATATGCCCTACTTTTTATAATAAATAATAGTTATTTTATTAAGATATCCCTCCTTAAAATACGACATATGTCACACATTTCTATAAAAAATAAATTACCGTTATACTATTTATATCTTCCATCCCTACTCCCCATAATATGTAAATGCCACTCAGAAGTATGGTGAATCAAGATATAAATCCTGGTATTGTCAAGTAAATTATGTCTGATAAAAGGAGATATTTTTTAAAATATTTAACTATAAAAATAATATTTTTTTTAAAGAAGGTTACAAATTATTAAAAAAGAAAATAATAAGCAAAAACATTTAGAAGACTTATTAAAAGATTATTTAAATGAAATTAGGACTAATGGTGGGATTAAGAAATTATTAAGAATTCAAAATATTTTAAAACATAGACCATTAAAGCGTCTTAATTTTATGACGCCTTATGAGATTATAAAATATGCACTTCGTTATTGAATCGGCGTTTTTTAAAGAAGATATATTTAACATTTTTTTATTAATTTTGTTATTATTAGATAAGCATAAACTTCCTTTTGCTGTATCACATTTTCCTAAAAATATCTTGACAAATATTTTTATATAATTTATTATAGTACTTAAATAAGCAATCTTATATTATTTAAAGGAGTTAATATATGGCTACAAAAATAGCAATTAATGGTTTTGGAAGAATAGGAAGATTAGTCTTCAATGCCTTAGTTGAACAAAATCTTTTAGGAACTCAATTTGATGTTGTTGGTGTAGTTGATGTAAGCACCGATGCAAAATATTTTGCATATCAATTAAAATATGATTCTATTCATGGCGGATTTAAAGGCGATTTAAAAACAGAAAAGAGTAGCCCATCTGCTGAAAGTGATGATGTTCTTATCGTAAATGGGCATAAGATTAAATGTATTAAAGCAGTTAAAGAGTTAAAAGATTTACCATGGAAAGATTTAGGTGTTGAATATGTAATTGAATCAACTGGCCTTTTCACAGAGGATGTTAAGGCAAAAGGTCATCTTGATGCAGGGGCAAAAAAGGTAATTATTACTGCTCCTGGGAAAGGTGAAAATGTTAAGACCATAGTAATGGGTGTTAATGAACATGAATATGATAAAAACAAACATAATATTGTTTCAAATGCCTCCTGTACAACAAACTGTCTTGCCCCAATAGTAAAAGTATTATTAGATTCTGTTGGAATTGAGACTGGCTTAATGACAACCATTCATTCTTATACAGCAACTCAAAAGACAGTAGACGGCGTTTCAGCAAAAGACTGGAGAGGCGGAAGAGCAGCAGCTATCAATATCATACCTTCTACAACCGGTGCAGCTAAAGCAGTTGGTGAAGTATTGCCGGCTGTAAAGGGTAAATTAACCGGTATGTCATTTAGAGTTCCAACTCCAGATGTTTCAGTCGTTGATTTAACATTTAGAGCAGAAAAAGATACTTCTATAGAAGAAATCGATGCTTTAATGAAAAAAGCAAGTGAAACAAATCTTAAAGGAATACTTGGATATACTAATGAAGAAGTTGTATCAACTGATTTTATCCATGATAAAAGATCAAGTATTTATGATTCTCTTGCTACTTTACAGAATAATCTTAAAGGAGAAAAGAGATTCTTCAAAGTTGTATCATGGTATGATAATGAATGGGGATATTCTAATAGAGTCGTTGATCTTTTAAAATATATGGCATCAAAATAATTGGGCAATAATTTTTTTTAAAAAAAAGGCTGTCTTCTGACAGCCTTTTTTATTTTTTATATTTTTTATAAATATTTATAAATAGTTCTAATAATTTTTTAAAAGATCTCGATAAATTAATAAAAAATATCTTAATATAAAATAATATTTTTTAGCAAAATAAAAGGGGATTAATATGTTAATGAGTGGTAGCAATAGCACAAAGATGATAGATATTGCTCAAAGGGCAATGGGGGCTGCAAGTTTAAGAGCAATGGTAATAAACAACAACATTGCAAATGCTACAACTCCTAATTATAAAAGACAGGATATCACTTTTCAAAGCGAATTAGAAAGAGCATTGAATTCTGAAAAAGAATACCCTGGACCACCATTTAAAACCACAAATGAAAAACATATACCAGCATTTAGAATAAAAGATTACAGAGAGGTAAGACCTAAAAAAATAACAGAGTATAATACCTATCAAAATAATGATGGTAATTCTGTTGATATTGACAAAGAGATGATGGAGAGCACAAAAAATACAATGTATTATAATGCTCTTGCTCAAAGAGTAGCAAAAGAATTTAATAAATTAAAATTTCTTTTGAAAAATTAAAGATAGATAGTAATATTTTTGTTATATCTTAGAAAAATATTAACTTAAATCTCCATTATTGCTCTAAAAAAGGTAACAACATAAACCTTCGAAAATCCAGCATCTTTTAACAATTTTGCACAATAATTGACAGTAGAACCAGTTGTATATAAATCATCTATTAAGTAGATTTCTCCATTAAACTTATTTCTATTTTTTTCTGGAAGATAGTACATATTTCTAATTTCTGTTACTCTTGATATTTTATTTTTTGATTTCTGAGGTCTAAAAAAATTTATTTTTTTCTTAAAAATATTATTGATTGTTTTAAAACCACTTCTATTTAAAAGTTTCAATAGATAATTTAAACCAGCCCTACCCTTCTTAATCCTCTTTATAAAAAAATCCGGCACAACAGTTATTAACTTATTTTTATCCAAAAGATTCTTTTGGAGTAAAATATTACAAAATAGCCTTATAATAAGAAATTGCTCACCCATCTTTAACATTTTTAAAATATTTTTAAAGTAGCCAGTATAAAATTGAACAAAATCATAAGAGTCATAATAAATTTCTCCTAAAAATTTACAAGAAGGGCACTCATTCAGATCATTTAAAGGATGCTTGCAGATAGGGCATAATTTTTCAATATCTCTTATAAAAAAAGAGTTATAACAGGACTCACATACAAAATCAAGATCTTCTTTAAGTTCTCTCTTATTGCAAAAAATGCATCTCGAATCAAAAAATATATTTTTTATCTTTTTTAATACTTTAAAAATAATTAACTCTGACATATCTTTCAAGGTAAAAAAGGGAATTTTATGTTAGAATGTTTTACAACCTCTTTTAAAATTTCCTTCACATTCTCTTTACTTGTCTTACATTTTCTTAATAAAATATTATAATTCTCCTTTTCTTCTATAATAATATCATCAAAATATCCATCCACATCATAGCAAAAATAGAAAACAAAATCTGGATTGTTTATAAATATTCTACACTCTTTTCTTTCTTTCTCAAATAGTGTTGCTTTTACATAATTAATAGAAACTTTTACTGATTTTATATTCTCATATCTTATGATCTTTCTTCTCTGTAAAAATTCAAATATCTCAAATCTATCATCGTAAACTAAAACTATTGGTGACATTCTAAAAAAAGAGATAAATATAAGAAGTATGCCACTCGCTAATATAAAGACATGAAGACCCGTTAAAAAAGATAAAAAAATATTATGTTTTAAATTATGAAAAAAGAAAGAGATATAATCTAACTTACCCTTAATAGCAGCAACTACAAAAAAAACAATAATAAAAATGGATATGAAAGATATACCTATATAAAAAAGAATTGTCTCATTACTATAAAAAATGTATCTATATTTTTTTTTCATATAACCCCTTATATAGGCTGATGTAATATATTTACTATAATCAAAATTATTAAAAATGTCAAAAATTTTTATTGTTATTTTTATTTACCATTTTACAAAAATTTGCTATAATATCTCTCATTTTTAAGTATTTATTATTTAATTTTTAGGAGGTATATATGATTGGTAAACAGATAAGGTTAGAAAGATTAATAAATAGAGACACTGGTAAAACAGTAATTGTTCCCATGGATCATGGGGTTACAATGGGACCTATCGAAGGCCTTGTAAATATGAAAGAAACAATAGGTAAAATAGTAGATGGTGGTGTAAATGCTGTTGTTTTGCATAAAGGAATTGTTAAAGCAGGTCATAGACAGAGAGGTAAAGATGTTGGATTATTTTTACATTTAAGTGCTTCGACAATTCTTTCTCCAGATCCAAATCAAAAAGTCCTGATATGTACTGTTGAAGAGGCTATAAAATTAGGGGCAGATGGGATATCTATTCATATCAACCTTGGAGCAGAAACAGACTATGAGATGCTAAAAGATTTTGGGAAAATAGGCAAAGAGTGCTCAGATTGGGGTATGCCTTTACTTGCAATGATGTATACCAGAGGTAAAAAGATCCCAAATGAATTCGATGTTGAGGCAGTAAAACTTGCTGCAAGGGTTGCAAATGAACTTGGGGCTGATATGGTTAAAGTTAATTTTACCGGCGATACAGAATCTTTTATGAAGGTTGTGGAAGGATGCTCTATCCCAGTTCTTATTGCTGGTGGTGAAAAGGCTAAAAATACAAAAGATATTCTAAAAAATATAAAGATGGCAATGGATGCTGGTGCAAAAGGGGTTTCGATAGGTAGAAATGTATTTCAGCATATAAATCCTACTAACTTTTGTAAAGGGGTGTCAGCAATTGTCCATGAGAATAAGTCAATAGAAGAGGCATTAAGAATTATTGGAGAAATAGTATGAAAAAAGTCTTTATCGAAGTAGAAAAATGGAATAAATCATTAATAACAGATGCCCTTGAGAATGGGGTCGATGCTTTTTTTTCTTCAAATAATGAAATCATAGAGAAGATTAAACAACTTGCAAAAGTGGATGTTTATAATAAAAATTCTTTGCCTGAGAACATAAAATTTTTTGAGATAACAAATAAAGAGCAAGAAATCGAGGCTTCAAAAATAAATTCTAATATATATTTGATAATTTCTACTGGGGACTGGAAAATAATACCTTTTGAGAATCTAATAGCTCAAAGGGAAAATCTTTTTGCAGTTGTAAATAATGAAAAAGATGCTATTGAAGTAATAGGGATATTGGAAAAAGGGGTTACCGGGGTATATATTTCAAATTGTTCTGATGATGAAAAGATTAATATTCTAAAAAAAATAAAATCTAAAAAAGGAAAGATTAATTTAACTGAAGGAGAAATATTAAATATAGAAAAGTTGCCTCTTGGTGATAGAGTATGCATTGATACAATTACAAATATGAAAGAAGGTGAAGGCATGCTTGTTGGAGACTATTCTAATGGAATGGTATTAGTGAATTCAGAATCTCTTGATAATCCTTATGTTGCATCTCGACCATTTAGAGTAAATGCTGGTGCTGTTCATTGTTATATAATGTTACCTGAAAATAAGACAAAATATTTAGCAGATTTAAGAAGTGGGGATAATGTTCTTATAGTAAATCATAAGGGAGAGACATTTACATCAGTGATTGGCAGAATAAAACTAGAAAAAAGGCCAATGTTAAGAATTGAAGTAAAGGGCAAGATGAGTAATTTTAGTGTTGTCTTACAGAATGCAGAAACAATTAGAATCGTGACACCCGATGGTAAATCAAAATCAGTTGTATCTTTAAAAAAAGGGGATAAGATAGTTATATTTGAAGAAAAGGGCGGAAGACACTTTGGACATCAAATAGAAGAGACAATAGAAGAGAAATAAGATTTATTATACTACTATAATTATTATAAGATTTTTAAATGGGATATCCTATTGTTGTAAAAGGGGATATCTGTATGCCCTGAACTATTTTCATTTTTTAACTATAAATTTGATAAATTAGTGATTGTATAAAATTAATAATTTTGACTATTGTAATATTCTTTAACAATACAATCCTATTTAAAATAAACTTACTAACTTATATTTAACTCTATTAATCATAATTTTTCTATGCATATTTCTTTATTCCATATATAAGCCAAAGAATGATATTAAAAAAATATGCATCATAAATTATAAATTGATTTTTTTAAAATAAATGGGCATCTTCAATATTGGGTAAGAATTTATTTTTAAGCAATCAAAAGTATAAATTTATCCTGAGGTAAGTTTTGAGTAACAAAGAGAGAAAGGAAAAAATTTAGACATAGTTGTAATTTTTATAAGAATTTTATTTCTAAAACCCTAAATTTTGAGTCGAAAGTGAGTAAAAAATATTGGTCGGAGTGAGGCTCGCGGGGGATATCAGGCGGCACAATCTTCCCTCTATCTTTCTTCACAATCACAGCCTTTCTTCCTCTTAAATCCTCAAGTTTCCTTTTTAGCCTCTCAATTTTATCTTCAAACTCTTTTTCTCCAAATGCTTCAATTCCCGTAAAGTATTCCTCCAATATTTCTCTTACAAGCACAGCCATACTGAAAGTATTCAAATGACTATGAATTAGTTTCAATTGGTTATACAATTTTTTACTAAGATATACTCTTACTCTATTTGTTGCACAGACTATTGGGTATTCTTTCTCTCTTCTTTTTTCTTTTAGATGCTTTTTTTCAAGAATAGGAATAATCTTTTCAAAGATCTCTCTCATTAAACAAGAAAGTGAGATAGATCTCTTTTTTGCTAAATTTTTAATTTTTTCTAATAAAGTTTTATTTATAACAAAATCATACTTTTCCATAATTTTCCCTCCTTCAAATAAAAATTGTTTTCTAATTATTAATCACAAAATTTTTGAGAAAATCCTTTACAACTTTTAGAAAAAAAATAAAAAAATTTACCCTAAAATAAAATTGAATTTCTCAATGCTTTTAGCATATAAAAAAGTTTTACAAAAAAAAGAAAATATGCTATATATAATATAGTTAAAAATAAAAAGAAAAGGAGAAGTTTTATATATGTCAGACAATGTACAAGAAAAAAAACAAAAAAATAAAAAGATAAATAAAATGACTTTAGCAGAAATTGAAAAGGCAATTGAGGAAACAAAGAAAAATATGAACAGCCTTAATTCTCGATATGCAAGAGAATTACTAAAACAGAGAGATTATTTACTTTCATTAAAGAAGTAAGAGTTGAAAGAAAAAAATAATATTAATAAATATCTTTCTGTATCTGATTTTACTCATTTGTTAAAATATAATCTGGAGACCTCATATCCTAATGTATATTTAAGGGGTGAGATTTCTAATTTTAAGCCGAATTTATCAGGCCATTGGTTTTTTGTTTTAAAGGATAATGGCGCTTCTATTAGAGCCATAGTTTTTAGAAATATCCAACCATTGGTTCTTGCAGAATTTAATAATAATATATCAGAGATAAAGGATGGTAAAGAGGTTTTAGTAGATGGAAGAATTCAGTTATACGAAAAAAATGGAGAATATTCTGTAGTAATATCAAAAATGATCCCACTCGGTATTGGCGAATTAGCAATAAAATTCGAAATGCTTAAAAAAAAGTTAGAAGAGGAGGGATTATTTGATCCAGCTACTAAAAAAGATATCCCCAAATATCCAGAGACAATCGGTATCATAACATCCCCGAACGCTGCTGCATTACAGGATATTCTTAGAGTCTTATCAATGAGATATAAAGGATTGAATATTATTGTTTTTCCAGCATCAGTTCAGGGAGAGGAAGCAAAATATGAAATAGTTAAAGCAATAGAGTGCGCTAATTATCATTATAGAAAAAATACAGAATATAAAGTTGATCTTTTAATATTGGCAAGAGGTGGGGGCTCAATAGAAGATTTATGGGCTTTTAACGAAGAAATTGTTGCAAGAGCAATAAAAAATTCAGATATCCCAATAATTACTGGCATAGGGCATGAAATAGATTTTACAATTGCTGACTTTTGTGCTGATTTAAGAGCTCCTACACCTTCTGCCGCTGCTGAAATTGCAATAAGACAGAGAAATGAACTTTTAAATAACATACGAGCCTATAAATTAAGAATAAGTAGTTATTTTAATTATTTTCTTGATAATCTTTTTAGTAGATATAGTAATAGTAGTGTGGAGAGACTTATTTTTTATATGACTAAAATATATGAAAATAATCTTCAAAATTTTTCCTATTTAAAAGAGAATCTATTATCAGATTATGATAATCTATTACAAAAATATAGACATACTTTTGATTTACTTACTCAGAAACTGGATAACTTAAGTCCTTTAAAGAATCTCTCAAGAGGATATTCTATTGTTTTAAATAATGAAAATAAAGTTATCACTGATAGTAATGATGTCAAGAAAGAAGAAATTCTAAAAATAATTCTTAATAAGGGTGAGATTTTGACAGAAGTTAAGGAAATAATAAAATAGAGAAAATTTTAGATCAGAATCAGAGAAAGGGATAAAGTGTTTTATATGGTATCTCTAAAAACCTATAATAAATTTAAAAGAATTATAAAGATATGATATAAAAAACAAATAAAAAGGAATAAAAAAGAAGAAAATAGGAAAAAATTAAAAGTAAGAGCGAGAGTTGAACATGTATTTGGCTTTATAGAGAATAGTATGAATGGGTCTTTTATTAGAAGTATAGGGATAAAAAGAGCAGAATTTAATATAGGTTTGATGAATCTAACTTATAATATTTGTAGATTTTTGTTTCTTACAAGGGATTAGTTTGCCTGAAGGGCAAAATTATGTATTTTTTGAGGGATATTAATAAGTATGAGTGCATTTTTAGTGAATTTTATTAACGGTTTTTTATAAAGATAAGGTATTTTTTATAATAATTTTTTAAAAAATTGATAGAGAAGAAAATGCCCCTAAAAAAACGGGTTTTTAGAGGTGCCCTGAAAAGATATTTTGCCTGAAAATAAAATTGCACCCATCCTTTTAACTTGTAAAATATTTTGACAAACTAAAAAAAATCAAGTATATTCAAAATATAATACTAAGATTTATTAAAGAGGGCAAAATGAGAAAAGGATTTTTTATTCTTATTATTTTTTTACTTTTAATAGGATGTAAAAAAGAAACAATTAAAAAGGATTGTGTTATAACTTATGTACAGGGAGATGTTAAGATTAGTGTTAAAGATTCTTCTACAAAAAATGCAGAAGTTGGCGATTTTTTAATGGAAGAGGATTCTATTATAACAGATAAAGACTCTATTGCAGAACTTAAAATAGGCGATAATGTTTTTGTAAAGATTAATCCTTTTAGTATTGTAAAAATTTCTGTTTTGTTAAAAAATAATGAGACTGAAAATTCAAGATTAAATATATCAAAGGGTGAAATTTTTACAAAGTGTAATAAATTAAATCCTGGTTCGAGTTTTGAGGTTCAGACAAAATCAATAACTGTTGGTGTTAGAGGGACAGAGTTTGGCGTCTCTAATCAAAATGATAAATCTTCTCTTATTGTTATTCAGGGAAATGTTGCTGTAAGAAAAAATGTTGATATTAAAAAACTTAATGAACTGGAAAATATAGATTCTTCTCTGGCTAATCATATTAAGGAAAATCTATTAAAAGAAGAAAGTATAAGTGAAGGAGATAAAATAGAAGTTGACGATAATAAAATAAAAGAGAGTGAAGATAAAATAAACGAAAAAATAGATGTTATTGTTGAGAAAAAGAAAAATAATGAAAATTATGAAGAAGCAAAAAGAGAGATTATAGAAAATGTAACAAAAATAAAAGAGACAAAAAAGGAAAAACTAAAAGAGATTGAATTTAATAATATTAAAAACAATTTAAAATTTCATTCAGAAGAAACAAAAGATGAAAAAGATAAAATCACCATTAAAATAAATTTTAATACTGATGCTAATACTGCCATTCTTGTTAGTTATAATGATTTATATTATGGTAAATTTTATCAAAATATGGAGATAAAAATAGATAAAAATGAAAAGGTAAAATTAAAATTTGCATCAAATGATTATGAGGTAGAAGAGTTATATATTGATGGTGAAAAGATAGATAAAAAAATTGAAGTCTATAATATTAAATTAAAGAGAGAAGATAAAAAGAAAAAATTAGAAGAGATAAAAAAGGATTTGAATAGAGAAAAAGAGGAGATAAAAAAAGAGATAAAGAGCAATGAAAAGATGAAAGATAAGATAAATGAAAAAGTAGAAGAAAAAATAAAGGAATCAGAAAAGACTGTTGATGAACTTGATAAAGAGTTAGAAAATAAAGATAAGAGTTTACTTGATGATTTAGAAGATATGGAAAAGGATGTTAAGAAAAAATAGAGTATGAAAGGTAGAGTATTTTTAAAGACATTTATTGTTTTAATAATATTAGTGTTCTCTATTTTTTCAATCGTTGTTTTCTGGTTAAATAGACCTACTGGTAATATTCCTGTCACAGGAATTGAATTTCAGGTTAAAAAGGGTTATACAACTCATACTGTTGCAGATCTTCTTTATAAAAATAGGTATATTCATTCAAAATTGCTATTTGTATCAATTGTAAGATTACTTAATCTTGATAAGGAGTTGAAGATTGGATATTTTTTTATAGAATCAGACAGTTCTACCTTTAAAATAATTAACTCTATATATAATGGCAAATTTGTCACTGTCTCCTTTATGATACCAGAAGGCTATTCTTTTAAACAGATAAAAGAGACCTTAATAAATTTAAATGTTTTAACAGAAGAAGAGATTGAAGATTTTTTTAGTTTGCCAGATTATAAAGAGAGGCTGGGGATTTCTGGATTTCCCTCTATAGAAGGATTGCTCGGATGTGATACATATGTTTTTAATAAGGGGAGCAGTGCAGAAACTATTTTTAAAGGTATGGTTAATCTTTTTTTTAAGAAATTAGAGCAGATATATCCGGATTATAAGAATATGCCAAAAAAGGATCTCTATGAAAAGATAATTCTTGCATCAATAATTGAGAAAGAGGTTAAAAATCATAATGAATCAAAAATAGTGGCTGGCATATTTTATAATAGATTAAAAATAAAAATGAGGCTTCAAAGTTGTGCTACTGTTCAGTATATTTTGGGTAAGCCTAAAGAGCATCTTCTTGAATCAGATCTCTTAATAGATAATCCATATAATACATATCTCTATTATGGACTTCCACCAACTGCTATATGTAATCCAGGTGTTGAGGCTTTAAAAGCAAGTTTTTTCCCGGCAAAACACAATTATCTATTTTTTGTAGTAAAGGATCCAGTTGAAGGGACACACTATTTTTCAGAGACCTATGAAGAACATCTTCTTGCTCAAAAAAAGTATAAGGCTATAAAGGGGTTATATTAAAATATATGTCTAAATTAGAATTGCTTGCCCCAGCAGGTGATTTTGAAAAATTAAAAGTTGCCTTTAATTATGGAGCAGATGCTGTATATGTTGGCTTAAAAGATCTCTCTTTAAGAGCAAATGCAAAAAATTTTAATTATGAGGAATTAAAAGAGGCAATAGATTATACTCATAGAATAAATAAAAAAATTTATGTTGCCCTTAATATATATTTTACACCCGAGGAAGCCAATAAAATAATAGAGAGTCTAAATATTTTAAATGAATTAAAGCCAGATGGTATTATAATTTCAGATTTAGGGCTTCTATATTTAGTAAGAAAATATTCCATAAAAATACCTGTTCATATAAGCACTCAGGCAAATACAACAAATCAATATGCAACAATGCTTTATAAAGAATTAGGGGTATCAAGAATTATTTTAGCAAGAGAACTTTCTTTATCGCAGATAAAAGAGATTAAGAATAGTGTTGATATAGAACTTGAGGCTTTTGTCCATGGGGCAATGTGTATCTCTTATTCTGGAAGATGCATACTTTCTGCATATATGACCACAAAAAATCTTGGAGCAAGAGAGAATGATGATGGGATAACAAGAAGTGCAAATAAAGGGGATTGTTCGCATTCCTGTAGATGGGAATTTATTTTAAAAGAGAAGAATAGAAAAGATCAGGATTTTGAAATAGAGGAGGATGAAAGGGGGACATATGTCCTGTCTTCCAAGGATCTATGCATGATAAGATATATTAAGGAATTAGCTGAAGCAGGAGTAACATTATTGAAAATCGAAGGCAGAATGAAATCAATCCTTTATATATCAAGTATTGTTAGAGCATATAGAGTTGCGATTGATTGTTATATTAATAATAGAGAGCCAGACTTTGATTTTATTAATAAAGAGCTAAATATTGTCTCTCATAGAGAATTTTCTACTGGCTTTTTTTTTGAAAACCCAATAAAGAATGCAAATATTACTCATAATCTTACCTATATAAGAGAATATAGATTGGGCGCAATGGTTATAGGTAATAATAAAGATAAAGCGATTTTAAAGATTTATAATTCAATTTCAAAAGATGATATAATGGAATACATATCCCCTGTTGATAAGACTTATATCATAAAAAATATAGATCTTTTTGATAAGGATGGGAGTCCAGTAAACAGAGTAAATCATTCTCAATATGTTGAAGCAATTATCTATGATCAGAATGGCAAAAAGATAAAAACTAATGAGATGGATATTATTAGAATATTAAGTAATTTCTAAAATGGCTCAATGTGAACTGCTACATGAGTATTTTCTCCATACTTTTCTCTTATGTTAGTCTCTATTTTAGTAGCAATATTGTGTGATGACTCAACAGTCATATCTTTATCCACTTTTATATGAATTTCTATTGCATAGTTATTTCCAATTCTTCTTGTTTTAAGATTGTGAGAATTCTTAATTTCTGGATCAGTATTATTTATTATTTCTAAAATTTCATTTTCTATTTTTTCTGGTAGGGATATTTCTAAAAGATCATTTATGTTTGGCATTATCAATTTAAATGCCACTTTTAAAATAAAGATACTAACAATTATAGCAGAAATTGGATCAAGAATTCTCCATTTTTCACCTAAAAATATAGCACCACTTATACCAAGTAAAGTGCCGATTGATGAGAATGCATCTGATCTATGATGCCAGGCATTGCCTATTACTGCCATGCTATTAATCTTTTTACCTTTTAAATAAGTATACCAATATAAAGCCTCTTTTATTACTATTGAAACAATTGCTGCAATTAACGCAATAAGGCCTGGCTTTTCAAGAATGACTCCTTTAGTAAAAGAAATTATTAATTTTATGCCATTCCATATAAGACCCAAAGCAACCAAAACCAGAAAAACACCAATAATAATCGTTGCAAATATCTCAAATTTCCCATGACCATAATGGTGATTCTTATCTTTTGGTTTTGATGCTACTTTTATGAAGACAATTACTATTATATCAGTTAGAAAGTCAGAAAGAGAATGAACAGCATCGGCAACCATCGCATTACTCTTGCCAATTATTCCAGCTATAAATTTAGCAGCAGTAAGAATTAAATTTACTATAAATCCGACAATTGTTATTTGAGTTGCTTGTTTTTCTCTCTCTTTTTCTGTAAACTTTACTGTACTACTCATTTCTTCTTAAAAAATATTCTTAATATAAAATATGTAAGAAAGGCAACACCTATCAATCCTAAAATTAAAAGAGAATAGGATATTCTCCAATCAATCCCCTGTGTCATCATACTAAATTCTGACATACCACCAATCCCTGCAATTACATTAAGTGGCATAAATACAACACTTAATATAGTAAGGCTTTTTATTAGTATATTTAGATTGTTATTCACAATAGAAAATCTTGCATCCATAAGGCCTGCAAGAATATTTGAATAGATTTCAGCCTGTTTATGGCACTGAGTGTTTTCTATAATAACATCTTCGAGAGTTTCGATTTGTTGTTCTGTAAAATGAAATTTATTTATATTTGTCTTTATTTTTTCAAGTAAAACGCCGTTTGAAGTGATGCCATTCAGATAGTAAACAAGGCTCTTTTCAAGAGTAAACATATTTATTAAATATTTATTTTCCATTGAAGTATTAATTTTTTCCTCAATAGAGTCAGAGATCATATTAATAACTCTTAAGTGTCCCAGAAAGTGATAAATTGTCCCATAAAGTAATTTTAAAAGAATATCATTTAGATTATTGATTTTTAAATTCGGCTTCCCTTCGAATTTTCTTTCTAATATTTGAATATCTTCTGGCATAACAATTATCATCTTATTTTTAAATATAAAGAGACCAATTGATGTTACCTTAAACAGGAAATTATCTTTTGTGGAATAGTTTTTAGGCCTTTTTATTATCATTGCAATGTGATTTTCTTCGAATTCAAGTCTACTTATCTCATCTGGATCCAAGCTTGAGTTAAGAGTATGTTCATCTATATGATACTCCTCTATTAATCTTTGACACTCCTCTTTTGTCGGCGAGATAAATATTGTAACAATACTCTCTTCTTCATTATCGCAAGGTATTAATTTACCCTCTATAATTTTTAATTCTTTCTTCATCTTTTTCTCTTTTAGGAAATTATATAAAAATTTATAATTAAAATCAAGAATTTTTGATTTTTTCTTAATAAAAAGGGTGCGATTTTATTTTTAGGAAACAAAAAGAATAGAGTTATCCTTAGGTTAATCTTGTTTGAGAAAAATATAATAATAATTTTATTTATTTTTTGATAAAATTTTTAATAAATATTCCCTAATAATAGGTCTCAAAGCCTATTACCTGATAGCAACTGTTATATATAGCCTTGTAGAATGGGGTAGTATTACCGTGGAAGTGGGACAATTCTCTACTCTTCCACCACCTCTTTATCTTTGTCAGTTTCAACCATAATCTCAATGTTACAAGACTGCATTTCTTTTCAAATCCAATCATTCCCATTCTCTCATACTCTTCAATGAAAATTTCAAGGATGCTTCTCAATAATTTTGCCATGCTGAAAAAGTTTAGATCAGCATGCATCTTTTTCAAAAATCTATATTCCTCTTTTGGAATATAAAAATGTATAGATGCATCTGCCTCTATTCTTTCATAGAGATTCTCATCCTCATGTCCGAAACAGTATCTTTTTTTGATCCTGTCAGAGAATTTTTGTAAAACATATAAAATTAACTTTGATAGAGAAATATTTTCATTTTTAGCTATCTTTGCAAGTTTTTCTTTCATAGTAGAAGTAACTACAAAATGTAGTTCGTGACTATTTTGTGAATTTAATTTCTTTTTATTCATAAAAAAATCCTCCTATTGATAAAAATTATTTTCTATATATTAATCACAAAATTTTTGAGAAAATCCTTTACAAATTTTGTAAAAAAAATAAAATTTTTTAGTTTTAAAATAAAGAAATGCTGAAATATACTCAAATTCTTAAAGTCCTTGACATTTTTCTATAAAAATATTATAGATTTTTTATAGGTATAAAGATTTTATTAAAATTTTTAGGAGGATATTATGGCTGATTTTAGTCTGGAAGGGGTAAAAAATTTTTTTGATAAATCAAAGAGTAAGGTTATAAATGTCGTAAAAAAAATTGTGGCTGGAATTTTGGGATTAGGAGTAATTGGAAGTATAGTTCTTGCTCTGATTTTTCTTGCGCTTATTAAAATATTTCCAATAATGTCAATCTATTTTATTGTTCAGGCTGGGATTTTTTTATTACTTAGTTTTCTTGTTTTAAAAATTCCAGATTTTTCAAGAAAACATTATGTTGCAAAAGAGATTAAAGAGTGTGAAAATTTATTCAATGAGATTAAAAAATATATTAATGACAATGATAAGATAAAGGCAGAATTTAAGGGTATTATAAAAGATCTAAATGAAGGTATAAAACAGGCAAAGGATCTTGCAAATAGAATATATAGCATTGAGAATACATTAGCAAAAAAGGATTGGGATATCTCATATATTACTAATAAAATAAAGAAAGAGGAGAGTAAATCAGATAAAGATGAAATGATCTTAAAAAGACTCATGGAACAGAAAGATAATATAAATAAATTAACAAATTTACAAAATAATTTTATAAATCAATTATCCGGCATAAAGCATACTTTTAATTCTGTTTATACAAAGCTTACCTTAATAGATACATCTAATAGAGCTGATTTTGATTCTGTTGAAACCGAAATACAGAAGATTCTTGATTTTAAACTAAAAGTGGCAAAGTATGAAGAGGAGTTAGATAAGGAATTAAAAATTTAACTTTTCTTTGACAAATAGAGATTTTTAAGTTATAAAGGTATTCAAAAAATGGTTCTTTAAAATTAAGTAACTAAAAAATTCTTTATAAAAAGGGGTAACTTATGGCTAAAAAAAATAGTCTCTCAAAAGAAATGAACAGAGATATTGTAGAAAGAATAAAAAACTCTTTTTTAAATCACAGAAAATATTCTTTAGCAAAGGATGAATATTCTGCCACAGATCATGATAACTTTTATTCTCTTGCATTAACTGTTAGAGATTTCTTAATTGAAAGATGGATAAAGACTCAACAGACATATTATAATAATGATGCTAAAAGAGTTTATTATCTATCTCTCGAATTTTTAATGGGAAGATCTCTTGGTAATAGTCTTGTTAATCTTGAGATATATGATGAATGTGAAGTTGCGATGAAAGAACTTGGGCTTGATCTTAATAAAATAAGAGAAGAAGAGGTTGACGCTGGACTTGGTAATGGTGGGCTTGGAAGACTTGTTGCATGTTTTCTTGATTCTATGGCAACTCTTCAGTATCCTGCTTATGGTTATGGAATAAGATATGAATATGGTATTTTTAATCAAAAAATAGTAGATGGCTATCAGGTTGAAGAACCAGATAACTGGTTAAAATTAGGATCTCCATGGGAAATAGAAAGACCAGAATTTGAGATAAGAGTTAAATTTTATGGAAATGTTACTACTTATAAAAATAAAGAGGGAAGAACAGTTTATAAATGGGAAAATACTCAGGATGTTTTAGCAATGCCTTATGATGTTCCTATTCCTGGGTATAATAATAATACTGTTAATACTTTTAGATTGTGGAGTGCCAAGGCAACGAATGAATTTGACTTTCACGATTTTAATATGGGAAATTATGTAGAAGCTGTTGAAGAGAAAAATAAAACAGAGAATATTTCAAAAGTGCTTTATCCAAATGATATTACAGAGGCTGGTAAGTTTTTAAGATTACAACAACAGTATTTTTTTGTTTCTGCCTCTTTACAGGATATTATAAGAAGATATAGAAAGTATCATAGTGATTTTAAAAATTTTAGCAATAAGGTTGCTATTCAATTGAATGATACTCATCCAGCAATAGCAATCCCGGAATTAATGAGGCTTCTTGTCGACGAATATGGCGTTGACTGGCATGAGGCATGGGATGTTACAGTAAAGACGTTTGGATATACTAATCATACGCTGTTACCAGAGGCTCTTGAAAAATGGCCTGTATGGATGATGGAAAAACTCTTACCACGACATATGCAGATAATTTATCAGATAAATTACGAATTTCTCAGTCAGGTATCAATGAAATATGTTGGAGATATTAACAGATTAAGAAGAATGTCTCTTATAGACGAGAGTGGGGAGAGATATGTAAGAATGGCATATTTATTAATAGTTGGTAGTCATTCTGTTAATGGTGTTGCAGAATTACATTCTAATTTATTAAAGAATCAGTTATTAAAAGATTTTTATGAATTCTTCCCAGAAAAATTTAATAATAAGACAAATGGCATAACTCAAAGAAGATGGCTTTTAAAGTCTAATCCAGAACTTGCTAATCTTATTACAGAAAAGATAGGCGATAGTTGGATTACTGATCTTTATCAATTAAAAGGTCTTGAAAAATACATTAATGACAAAGATTTCTTAAAAAAATGGAAGGAGATAAAATTTAATAACAAAAAAATTCTTGTGGATATCATTAAAGAAACAACTGGAATTGATGTTGATATTAATTCAATCTTTGATATTCAAGTAAAGAGACTTCACGAATATAAGAGACAGCTTTTGAATGTTCTTAATATTATTGCCATGTATATAGATCTAAAATCAAATCCAGATATGGACTTTGTGCCTCGAACATTTATATTTGGTGCAAAGGCTGCTCCTGGCTATTATATGGCAAAATTGATAATTAAATTAATAAACAATGTTGGTAATATTATAAACAATGATCCAGATATAAAAGGTAAAATAAAAGTTGTATTTTTACCAAATTATAGAGTATCACTGGCTGAAAGGATTTTTCCAGCATCAGATCTTTCTGAACAAATCTCAACAGCTGGAAAAGAGGCAAGTGGAACAGGTAATATGAAATTTGCTCTAAATGGTGCTTTAACAATAGGGACATGGGATGGGGCAAATATAGAGATTGCAGAAGAGGTAGGCCTTGAAAATATTTTTATCTTTGGTTTAAGGGTAGAAGATATAGAGGAATTGAAGAGAAAGGGGTATAATCCGAGAGAGTATTATGAAAATAATCCGAGACTAAAAAAGGTTATCGATCTTATTTCTTGTGGATTCTTCTCTTCTGAAAATCCTATATTATTTAAGCCAATAATAGATAGTCTTTTAAATCATGATCAATACTTTCTTTTTGCTGATTTTCAGTTATATTATGATAAACAAAAAGAGGTTTCAGAAGTATATAAGGATTATGATAGATGGACAAAAATGGCTATTAAAAATGTTGCTAATATGGGTAAATTTTCTACTGATAGAACAATTAGAGAATATGCAGAGGAGATCTGGAAAATTAAGCCAGTGCCAGTAAAATTATAAAAATATCTTAATCTTAAAAATAAAACACCAGGGGGGATATCCTCCCTGGTTTATAGAAATTAATTTATGAATTTTTTGAGTCATTACTACTTACATAGAAAAAAAGATAATGATTATTATAATATTGGACTAACATTACCGGATGTCTTAGGCCTTCATTCAAGAAATGTAAGAGTCACGGAAAAATTTTTATCTTCTTTTTCAGAACTTTCATTAGAATTAACAGATTTAATTAATGGAATGTCTTCTCATTTGAAGTTAGATTCATTTTTTCATAATTCTTTATTTTTTAAGGAAAATACCAGTTTAGTAGAGAGACTTTATAAAGAGTGGACTGGTGATAATATGGCTTTTTACTATTCTCATATTTTATTAGAGATAATGATAGATAAATTTATTTTAGAGATTGAACCAGATATAGCAGATGATTTTTATAAACTTTATAAAAGATTTGATTTTATAAAAATAGTAAATATTTTTGAAAATCTTAAAAATTTTCATAAGGATAAATTTTTAGATTTTACAAAACTTCTTGCAAATTCCTCTTTTTTAAATGATTATAAAGACAATTCTACTATTATAAATTCATTAAAAAGAGTAACAATTAGAATGGGATTACCAATAGAGATTAAAATCAGCGATGAAATTTTTGAAAAATATGTGGCTGACATTTATAAATATTTGTTTACTAGTATAAAAGAATTTATAGATAGAGTAAAAATTATTGATGTTAATAAACTCAATCCCGGTTTATCATAGTAAAATCTCTATTTTAAATATTCAAAGATTAATCATTATATAATCAGATCATCCTAAAAAAGATGTGGCATATAAAAATATAATAAAGTTATAGCAAAAATAAAGCTGCAAAATGGAAGGATTTTTATATAATAATCAAAAATCAGAAATTTCTCATATAAAAAGAAAAATCCCCTTGGTCGAAAAATATTTGTTGCAAAATTATAAGCAAAAGGTTTAAATATAGTTATAGAAAAAGAAAACCCAAAAGGAAAGTAATGAATATTCGTTTTTACACACAGTTTCTTTTCTCTTTCTTTTTTTCTTTCTCTTTTCTTTATCTTATTTTTTGGGAGGGGAAAATGTGTTATTAACACATTTTAGACGTTTT
>Ga0209409_1000696_pt1 | contig 33495 bp, 26 predicted proteins | sample AD_JPNMR1_MetaG_FD_184424 | JGI IMG/M metagenome (GOLD analysis project Ga0209409, IMG submission 184424) | Active sludge microbial communities of municipal wastewater-treating anaerobic digesters from Japan - AD_JPNMR1_MetaG (SPAdes) (version 2) | ecosystem: Engineered > Bioreactor > Anaerobic...
AAAGGGAACCATCTGTTCATCAAGTTTTGATTCGGTTTTTATAGCAAGATTAGAAACATATTTTGTTCCAATGTCAATGATTCTGAATAAGAACCAGAGCAAAATGAGTGCAGTAATTACTTTAAGGATAGTGAATACAAAACCATTTATATTGGGTTTTGTGGGTAAAGGGAGCACAGCAAAGGCAGATGAAATACATGCAAGTAGAATTATAAAACCGAGTGGTTTGCTGAGGGCTTCAAAAAAAAGGTGGTCTATCTCTGTTTTTGTCTTTTTAAAAAAAGGAATAAGGTGTTTTTCAAAGACATGGTCTGATAGTTTTTTAAGGGCAAAACCAAGGAAGATTAAGATGATAGCCGCTATTATCTCATTGAGAGTAACGCCTGCTATCTTTTTCTGTGTCCATACAGGAAGATTAAACAACCCTTTTGATAAAATTTTCTGCTCTGTTGTTATCTGTCCCAGAAAAATAAAAAAATTGTTATACATAGTAATAAATTATAAAACAGATGAATAGTTTATACAAACAGATTATATAGGTATTAAATAAGTGTTTCCTGGAAAAATATAGTTGTTTCTTCAATAACGGTCTTTTCTGAAAAATCTGTTGTAAATGTATGGCCACCTTCTTCAAGGATAAGTAATCTGGGCAGGACCGCCCGGTTGTGGAAGGCCTCAAAATATACCATAGAATGGTCAACAGGCAAGGTAGCATCATCTTTTGTATGAATAATAAATGCATTACCTGTAAATTGTTTTGCTGCTTCAAGTGGTTTTACACTGTGTAAAGATTTGAAAAACGGCTTACCGAGATAGTGTCCAAGTCCTGGTGGATATACCTTTCCTTTTTCCTGCAATATCTTTTTCAGTTTTCTTGTAAGAACCTTTTGTTCTATCAACTCAGGATATGCAAGAGGAGACCATAGTACAAGAGTTTTTACTTTATACTCTGCTGCAATATAGTTAGCCGTAATCGCTCCCATAGATAATCCAAGAATGCCAATGCATGCTTTATTAAATGCACTATCTGCCATAACAAGTTCTATTGCTTTCCTCCCATCCTGTATTTCCGTATGAAGTGTCATATCTTCAAAATTTCCTTCACTGTCTCCAGAACCCATAAAGTCAAATCTGAATGTGGCTATACCATTAGATAAAAGATTTCTTGCCAGTTTTGTGAATAAGAAATGGCTTTCTGCTTTATGTCCTGTAAATCCGTGAAACATTATCACCACAGGGTATGGCTTTTTACCTCTTTCCGGAATATGCAATACACCTGCAAGGTTATATCTACCACTTTTAAATCTTATATCTTTCTCCATAGGGTCTCCACCTCTTTTAACACATCTTTCACTGTAATTGAGTTAAGACATTTTTTCTCTTTACATAACCGCCTCTGTTCTATACTACAGGGGCTGCATTTCTCTTTTTTGTAAAGTATTCTAACATTTTCACCCGAAGGAGACCAGATAAATGGTGATGTTGGCCCGAAGATAACAATAGATGGTACACCTCCAGCAGCAAAAAGATGAGAGATGCCGGAGTCATTGCCGATATAAAAATGAGTTCTTTCTATATAATGGACCACCTCTTCCAATCTTTCAGATACAACAATATCAGAAGAAGCTATATTCTCATACCAGAATTCACACTGTTGCATCTCTGCATATCCTAACAACACAATGCCTCTCATTTTAACAGATAGTTCTTTGTATACATCCATAAATCTTTCCTTCGCCCAGTTTTTGTAATAAGAACCGCTGCCGGGATGGATAGCAAAGAACTCTTTCGGAACATCAGAGTTTATCTTTAAAACAGGTATCTCAGATACCTTAGAGGTAAATTCATATACCGGTTCAAGCAGATACTTTACTATATGGTTTTTTATTTTTTCTGGATTTACCGGCTTAAACACTACCTTTCCCTTAAACAAACTCCGGAGCATTCTTGAAAAAACCTCTTCCTCATCTGTATATGATAGTATGAGATTGAACTGCTGAAGAAAATAAAAAATCTCTTCATTTCTTTCACCAGCAAAAAGGGATAGTAAAAAAGAATTATCAATACCAACAAATCCGTCAACTTCTGTATATTTCAAGCAAAACTCTTTATAACGGTTATTGGAAGCCAGTATAACTGAATATCCGCTATTTTTAAGGGATTGTATCACAGGAAGGACTGTTATGACATCCCCTACCCCGCCATATCTTATTACAAGGACTTTTTCCATTTTTCAGTCGTATGTTTTATAATGTTATATTAAACTAGGGAGTCCAGATGGAAAATAAGAAAACAGATTTTATAAGAGAAATTATAAATAATGACCTTAAAGAAGGCAAGTATAAAAAAGTTCACACACGATTTCCGCCGGAACCCAATGGTTATCTACATATAGGTCATGCAAAAGCGATATGCCTCAATTTTGAGATTGCCAGAGAGTATGGTGGAAAATGTAATCTGAGATTTGACGATACCAATCCTGCAAAAGAAGAAGAGGAATATGTCCTTTCTATAAAGGAAGATATAAGGTGGCTGGGATATGACTGGGAAGACAGGGAGTATTATGCATCTGACTATTTTGAGAAACTCTATGAGATGGCAGTTGATTTGATTAAAAAAGGGAAGGCGTACGTTTGCGAATTAACAGCAGAACAGATAAGAGAATACAGGGGTACACTTACAGAACCAGGAAAGGAAAGTCCTTACAGAAACCGTCCAATAGAAGAAAATCTCAAACTATTTAAGGAGATGCGGGAAGGTAAATATCCTGAGGGTGCAATGGTTTTAAGGGCAAAGATAGATATGGCATCTCCCAATTTAAATATGAGGGACCCTGTAATGTATAGAATTATCCACACAGACCATCACAGAACAGGTAATAAATGGTGTATATATCCGACATACGACTGGGCACACGGTCAGTGTGATTCCATAGAAGGAATAACGCATTCTATATGTACACTGGAATTTCAGGACCACAGGCCTTTGTATGACTGGTTTATAGAACAGTTAGGTATACACCATCCCAGACAGATAGAATTTGCACGGCTTAACCTTACCTATACAGTGATGAGTAAAAGAAAACTCCTTGAACTTGTAGAAGGTAGATATGTTAGTGGATGGGATGACCCACGCATGCCAACCCTTTCGGGTATGAGAAGGAGGGGATACCCTCCTTCAGCGATAAGGAGGTTTTGCAGTAGTATAGGGGTAGCAAAGACAGAGAGTGTTGTGGATATAGAACTTCTTGAACACTTTGTTCGGGAAGAACTTAATAAGACCGCTGAAAGAAGAATGGCGGTTTTAAATCCGTTGAAGGTTGTGATAGTAAATTATCCTGAAGGTAAGACAGAAGAACTTGATGCAATAAATAATCCAGAAGACATATCTGCAGGAACAAGGAAGGTTTCCTTTTCAAAAGTGATATATATTGAAAAAGATGATTTTATGGAAAATCCTGTTCCAAAGTTCTATCGTTTAGCACCTGGCAGAGAAGTGAGATTAAGATATGCATATTTTATAAAATGTGTTGATGTTATCAAAGATAAAAATGGTGAGATTGTTGAAATTCACTGTACATATGACCCTGCCACAAAAGGCGGGGATGCTCCAGATGGTAGAAAAGTGAAGGCAACACTACACTGGGTATCAGCAGAGCACTGTATAACAGGAGAAGTACGATTATATGAACGCCTTTTTATTAAAGAAGACCCGATGTATACGGGAGAAAAAGGAGATTTTAAGGATAACATCAATCCTGACTCTTTGAAGGTATTGAAAAATTGTAAATTAGAACCATCCCTTGCTAATGTAAACGTTGGTAGTGTTTTCCAGTTTGAACGGCTGGGATATTTTTGTGTTGACCCTGATACAGTAGAAAGGGCTCCTGTATTTAATAGAACTGTAACCCTGAAGGATGAGTGGGAAAAAATAAAAAAGGGGGTAATAAAATGAGAGCACTTTTATATACTAAAAAGATTCCTGTAAAGTACAGTGTTGATATATTCATTGCAGGAGCAGGTCCTTCAGGTGTTGCTGCAGCTATAGTTGCTGCCAGAGAGGGAAAGAAAGTTTATCTTGCTGAGGCACATACCTGTATCGGGGGTCTGGGGACTGCAGGACTTGTCCCTGTCTTTATGCGGTTTACAGATGGCATTAATTTTCTTGCAGGGGGAATAGGTAAAGAGATATTGACAACTTTACAGAAATCGGGCGGGACTTTTCCACCTGATGGTCTATGTATAAAGGCAGAAGTCCTTAAAAGGGTATATGAAACAATGTTAGAGGGCAGTAAAGTTCATTTTACATACCACACAAAACTTATAGATGTTATTGTTAAAAACGGTATTGTTAGCGAAGCAATTTGCGATGGAAAATCAGGACTATTTGCGGTAAGGGCTAAGGTTTTTATTGATGGGACAGGGGATGGAGACCTTGCTTACTTTTCAGGAGCAGATTATGAAAAAGGTGATAAAGATGGATTGATGATGCCCGGAACACTATGCAGTTTATGGGCAGGTATTGACTGGAAAAAAGTAGAAAAAAGTAAGATGCCTGAAGCAAGCCGGCTTAAGGATGCTTTCAGGGATGGCGTATTTACAATAAAAGACAGGCATTTACCGGGTATGTTTCGCGTGGGTGAGATTACAGGTGGAGGTAATATAGGGCATACATTCGGGGTTGATGGCACGGATGAAGAGTCGTTAACAAAAGCATATATATGGGGTAGGAAGTTAATGATTGAATACGAAAAGTACTATAAAAAATATCTTAAGGGATTTGAAAAAATGGAACTTGTTGCAACTGCTTCTCTTATGGGTATAAGAGAAAGCCGAAGGATAAAGGGTGACTACGTACTTAACCTTGAGGACTTCAAAAGCCGTGCTGTCTTTGATGATGAGATAGGAAGATATTCTTATCCTGTTGATATACATTCGTCAAAACCGGATAAGAAGTCATATGCACAATTTTTGAAAGAATATAGTTCATATCGCCTTGGCAAAGGAGAAAGTTATGGTATCCCTTACAGGATATTAACGCCTGTCGGGCTCAAAAATGTTCTTGTATGTGGCAGGTGTGTTAGTACAGACCGCTATCTTCAGTCATCCATAAGGGTAATGCCAGGTTGTTATATTACAGGACAGGCAGCAGGTATGGCAGCAGCAATAATGGTAGAGGATAAAAAAGATAGTAGAAGTATAAATATACGTAAACTGCAGAAAAAGTTAAAAAGGATAGGAGCATATCTTCCATATTTTAATAAAGGGTAAAAAGAATGACTATTTAAGCATAAGCATTGCTATCGTCAGGTAAATACCTGTTCCCATAATATCTGATAGTGTTGTAATTAAAGGGGCACTTGCTGTTGCAGGGTCCTGCCTGAATTTTGTGAATATAAATGGTAGAGTCATTCCCATTAAACAGCCTGCTATAACATTTACAACCATAGATATCACAACAATTTTACAGATATCAAAACCACCTCTAATAACACCCATAAAAGAGATTCCAAGTCCCATTGTCAGTCCAAGTAGTAAGGCAATGAAAATTTCCTTCCCGAACATTTTGAGCCAATCCCCCATTTTTATTTTTCCAAGTGCCATTGACCTTATTACCAGTGTTGCTGATTGAGCACCTGCATTACCTGCGGTATCTACAAGTACTGGCAGGAATGTTACAAGTACAACGTACTTTGCAATCATTTCATTAAATTTATTTATAATCCCTCCTGTAAATAAATCCATAAATAGTAAGAAGATAAGCCATGTTATTCTACTTCTGTAAAGATTTTTAACAGGTGTTCCTAGAGGGTCTGTTATCATTTCAACACCTGCTGTTTCAGGTGTAATAGCAAACATTTTAGTCATATCTTCTGTGTGCTCCTGCTCAACAACATTCAGAACATCATCAACAGTTACTATTCCAAGTAAGATTCCATCTTTGTCGGTAACGGGCAAAACAATCAGGTCATATTTCCTCATTAAAGTTGCTGCTTCTTCCTGGTCTTTGGTAACTTCAATTGAAATATAATGATAATCCATTATTTTTTCTATTGTTTCGTTTGGTTCTGAAAGAATCAATGTGCTCAGGAAGATATCATCAAGTAATTTCCCTTTATCATCAATGACATAAACAACGTTTATTGTTTCTGCTTCTTTTCCAAATTTTCTTATATGCTGTAATGCCTTTTCTACCGTCCAGTTCTGTTTTATGGCTACATAGTCGGGTGTCATTAACCTTCCAACGCTGTCTTCAGGGTAGCCCAGAAGTTGCATTGCCTCTCTTCTTTCTTCAGGTGGGAGAAGATTAAGAAGCCGTTTTGTTACGTTTGCTGGCAGTTCTTCAAATATATCGGTTCTGTCATCAGGGGTCAGTTCAAGGAAAATCTCTTTTATGTGGTCATTACTCATCTGCTTCAAAAGTTTCTTCTGTTCGCTGGAATCAAGTTCGCTGAATACCTCTGCTGCAAGGTCACGTGGTAGAAGACGAAAAATGATAATTCCCTCATCTTCACTGGCATTGTCTATCAAATCAGCTATATCCTGGGGTTCCCATTCTGCAAGTGTATCCTTAAGCACCCGCCAGTTTTTCGTCCCAATCAGTTCTTTTATTTCCGGAGTTAACAGTTCTCGCAACATAATACTAAATTTTACCACTCTTAGAAATATCTGTCTAAATATAAGTAAAAAGTCAAAAGTTAAAACTCAAAAGGCGAAAGGCAAAAGTAAAAAGTAATAAGTAATAAGACAAAAGTAAAAAGTTAAAACTATTGGAAATTCGCTACTAATCCTCAGCGGTATTAAGTAAGTATATAAAAATTTATGCTCTGGAAAGAGATATTTCTATAGAATGAATCTTATTTGCCTTTTTATGGTTTTGAAAAATTCTGGATGTATTGATTTCTCCCAGATATGTCCATATTGTATCATCTACAAGAATTGCCTGTGGATTACTTACCTTTCCTGTAGTTTTACCTGTTTTCACAGGTATAAAGTGCCCTTTCTTATTTGCTATTTCTAAAAAAGTAATACCTATCCCTCCATATCCATATGTTTGAAATAAAACCTTTTCGGGAATTTTAAAACCGGAGATAAAATGTGTGAAAGTATAATAGGGTATCTGAGAATAGTCAGTTATATCAGGTTTTGGAACACCCGTATATATCTCTTCCCATTTTTTTGCACCTCTGTATTTAATAGAAATTTTAACCTTTTGAACACCATATGGGTCGGGCAGGAAGTATCTGATATATAAGACCCCCCTTCTTAATAATTCACCGGATTGTATTTCATTCAAAAGAATTTTTATCTCTTCGTATATTTCTGTATACAGGGTGTCTGTTTTTACGGGTAAAATGCCAGGACGGAATTTTCTCCACTGTGCTCTTCTTATGCCTTTTATTCTTTCTATTTCTTCAAGTATATGATTTCCTTCAGAAAGGATAACTTTTAGTTGAATTTCTCTTCTGCCCGAGATGTATTTACAGATATTTGAGAAAAATTTTCTTATATTGAGATGTAATTCTTCTATTTTTAATCTTAAAAGTATATCGTTTAATACATCTTTTCCTGTGTCATATGAAATCTCTTTCAGAAAAACTTTTAATTGCTTTTCAAAAAATGTTAACAGTTTAATACGGATATGTTCACAGGGGGTAAGAGAACCTCTGAGAAAATTATGGATATCCCATCTCCCATAGTATTTGATATTGAATAAAAGGTCAAGAAACTCCGGGTTGTTTAATCCAAATATCTTTCTGCAAACTTCTTTATATAAAACATCAGCATTATCAACTATTCTTTTTTCCCATAGTTTCCCTGCAAATGCGATATTGGGATAATCTTCCAGCATAAAACTGTCTCCTTTTTCCCAGATAGTTAACAGGCCACCAAGGGGTTTATAGTTCAAAGCATATTCGGTAAGAGTTTTCACATTTTCAGGATGTATTTCTCTTGGCGCTATAAGATACTTAAATCCAAGTTTCTCATAAATAGCAAGCGGGTCAAATCTTTTGCGATTCCCAAAATGGGTCTTTGGAATATCTATAAAAGTATCATAGTGCCAGCAACACATTATAATATCCACCGGAATTTTTCTGAGAGCTTCAGGGTAGTATTCAAACATATCGTCCCACATCATCATCTTTTTACCGAGTTTACCAGTCACGATATCATATGTTCTTTTCAAATGTTTCACAAAAATATCTGCTTCGGTCTCTCCCCTTTTTATACGGTTGCGACACAGGGAGCAGAAACCTATATCCCATACCTCATCATTGCCTATATGAAAATATGGAGAAGGGAATATCTCCGCAATTTCTCTGTAATAGTTTTCAAAAAATTCATAGGTTTCTTCTCTGAATGGACATACAGTTGAGAGATAACCGCTGAAACGACCTGTTTTCCCTTCTCTCAATTCTGCAAATTTTACCAGTTCGTTAAACCGAAGAAAATGTTCAGCATGAGCAAAGTTAGAAACAACAGGAATAACATCCATCTTCTTTCTGGTGGCGTACTCAACAATTTCTTTCATCTCTTCCGGCGTATAACTTTCATATTCGGGCATAAACGGAAAGGTCTTTGTTCTAACTCTTCCTTCAAGATAAAGAACCAGTGTGTTATAGCCAAAACTGGATGCAAAATCTATGAAGTGTTTGATATAATCCAGAGTTTCCATCTGCCTTGCAAGATCCATCTGTACTGCTCTTATCTTCATATCTTTCCTCCATTATAATTTATATTGTGAATTAGATATCTCCGTAGCCAAATTTCCTGAAAATATCAGGCCTTTCTCTCCAGCGCTCTATAACCCTAACCCATAACTCCAGATATACCTTTTTCCCTGACATTTCTTCAATTTCCTTCCTCGCTGCCTGACCTATTTCTTTTAGTTTAGAACCGTTTTTACCGATAACGATGTGTTTCAGGTTTTCCCTGTCAACAATAATATTTGCCTTTATAACCATCATATTCTTGTTTTTATTCCCTGGTTTTATCTCCTCTACTTCTACTGCAATGGCCTGTGGAACTTCCTGATACGTTTTGTTGACCGCCTTTTCTCTTATTATTTCAGCGATTGTATACTGTAGTGGTATGTTGGTTTTCATATCTTCAGGAAATAATCTATCTCCTTCAGGAAGATGGGAAAATATACACTTTCTGAGAGTATCAATATTTTTGTTTTTCAATGCAGAAATGGGGACTATATCAGCAAAATCATATCTCTCATTGCTTTCTTTGATAAGAGGGAGTAAAGATTCTTTATGTGGAAGAAGGTCTATTTTATTAATCACAAGGATGCTCTTTTTATCGAATTTTTTAACGGTTTCCATTATTCTTTCGTCTTCTGTTTGCCATCCACGGGATTCTATTACAGGAAGTATTATATCCGCTTCTTCAATAGAGTTAATTATGGTTTTCTGCATCATTCTGCCGAGTTCATTGCGGACATTTTCAAAACCGGGAGTATCAAGAATGGCAATCTGCCCTTCTTCAGAGTTATAGATGCCAAGTACTCTAATTCTTGTAATGGCAGGTCTTGGAGAAACAATGGAAACTTTATTGCCAAGCAATGCATTTATGAGGGTGGATTTACCGGCATTTGGTTTCCCGACTATTGAGACATACCCTGATTTCATAATAATAAGTCAAAAGTAATAAGTCAAAAGTTAAATATACCACAAATAACTATTCTATAAACTTTTAATCCAGAAATCCTTTGTGATTATAAGTTTAAAGAAGAATTTCACATCCTCTATCTGCAGATTCCTTTTCTTTTAAGACCACTGCGAGGGAGTCCCTTGCATCTTCTGGTGTTACGACATTAAAGGGTTTATTGTGGATTACATGGTCCACAAAATATCGGAGTTCATAAAAATATCCTCCGAGGTCATCAATATTACCCCCCACTCCTTCTGCTTTTACTTTTTCAAAGGTTGGCTTATCTACCTTCCCTGTGGCTTCATAAACAATAAGTGATGGATTGTTTCTTGAGTTGAATTCAATCACTGCTTTTTCAAATTTAGCAAGATAACTCATTTCAAAAGGAAAATTCGCAGGATAGTCCCAGCCACCTTCGGCTGTTATTATAAGGTCGTCATTGAAGGTAAAGGTTGTATATATGTGAGAGTAAGGCCTTTCTTTATTTATTGCTTTTGAATATATCTTTTCGGGTTTTTTCCCGGTGAGGTAGCATATAAAATCAGTATCGTGAATATGAAGGTCCACCAATGCACCTCCGGATTTATCACTATCCAGAAGCCAGTCCTGCCATCCCCATGTGGGTAATGGTGAAATTCTCCTGCAGGAAAGAGTAATAAGTTCACCGTATTTCTTTCTGTCATATACTTCTTTAAGAAATTTATATTCTGCCCAGAACCTTATAACCTGGGCCACCATAAATCTCACTTTATGTTTTTTACAGACTTCTATCATTTCATTCGCATCTTTAAGGGTGAGTGCAATTGGTTTTTCACAGATTACATCTTTACTTCTCTCCGCTGCTTTAATCACGAATTCCTTATGAAGAAAGGTCGGAAGACATACGTCAATAACTGTAATATCTTCTCTATCAAGAAGTTGCTGTGGGTCAAAATAAGCGATTGATTTGAATTTTGTGGCAAGTGATTTTGCCTTTTCTCCTCTAATGTCTGCAATACCGGCAATTTTAACATCAGGAAGCTGATTGTAAACAGTAGCATGCATACTTCCCATAAAACCCGCACCTATAATTCCTACTTTTACCATTTCTGCTCCTCCTTTTTCATCTCCAGATTATTCTGAACGCAAATATATTTTTACCTTCTATACTTATTATCAATCCTCCATCATCAAGGGCATCTATAAAGTTAATTTTCTCTCTGATATCGTATTTCCATAACTGATTTTTATTGTGAGAAAGGAAATAGAAATACTTCCCCTTTTTACCGCTCATCAATCTTATGATTTCTGGTTCTGATGCAGCATACTGGACTTCTTTACCTGATTCAAAATTGAATACATCATTACCCTCATTATCTATAATAAATGTTTTACCCTGTTCTGTTACCGCCCTATTATAATTTTCAAAAGCATTTATATCCACAATTCTGTTATTGAGATTTTTCTTCCATAACACATTCCCTTCATCTGAAAAACACCAGTATTCTCCATTTTCCATTCCTGCAAATATCCTGTGGGAATCATTTGTAATTTTTATTCTTGTTATCCACTGCGGTAATTTTTCTTTCCAGAATGTTTCCCCTTTTATATCCTTGAAAATAATCTCATTGTTAATTCCAAAGACAATAAATCTTCCTGCCTGTGCAATATCAATGTCTCTTATATAATTTCCTGTTTTTTCGGACCACCTTATACCTTTCGTATCTGCAAAATATACCTTCCCATCAAGAGAACCCCAGCCATAATATTCGCCGCAGGGTGAAATTGCTACTTTTAAAACTTTTTCAGATGTTTTAAACTGCCTCAGAACGGTTCCCTTTGAAGTAAGGATATAAACATTCCCGCTTTCACAGCCAATTATCATTCTCTTCCCATCGCTGGAAAGTTTCAGGTCTGTAGCCATACTATCAATTTCATATTCCCACAGGAATTCTGTTTCAGGAAGAAGGAGACTGTCTGATATCTCTTCTCCCTTGAACTGTGAGGTAAACCTTTGAATAAGATTTGCAAGATACAGAGTAGATTCTGTTTTATATTCATAACTATCAAACCATGATTTATTTTGTGGGTCAAAAACATCTACATGAAAGATATAATATTCGTCTATCTTTGTTAAAGATGGCCTTAATATATAATCAATGTTGAGAATCTTTCCTACAGTGGATAACTCATCTGGATACTGTAAATCACTCTCTGTTAATTTTTCCTCTGACAGGACCTTTTCAAAATCCCTCTTAGAAATAATAGAAAAATTCTCCATCTTATTTATCTCGTCAATAAAAAGTTTCTGAAAATCGCTCTTTATAAAATCCGGGATATTACTGAAATAAACATCAAGAGATAATAAAACTACTTTTTTCATCTTTATATCAAGATTTTTTATTTTTCTGGCAATATATTCTTTGCTGAATGAAACACCATGAAAGTTTTTACTATCTATAACTCTGGAAATATTCTCGTACATTATCCTGGCATCTTTAAGCATTCCCTCTTTTTCGTATATCTCCGCTACTTTAGCCATATAAGATATATCAGGTATAATTGAGTGAACAATATATCTGTTGTAATAATCAAGTGCTTCCTTCACTTTTTTATGTGAATAAGCATAATCTCCTATAATCCTGTACAGATAAGCATCGGGTGTGGCATATTTGAGAAGAGCAAGTGCTTTAACATCATAGGGCCAGCCAGAAGGCCAGCTTCCTGTGATAAAAGGTCTTGTTTCTTCTATCTTCTTTTCCGCCTTTGAAAGCCACAAATCCGCTTCTTGCCATTTGCCTGAATTATCTGCTTTATTCGCATTCTCAATATATAGCCATACATTTTTATGAAATACAACAACCAGTTCTTTGTTCTTATCAAACCAATCACTGGAATAACAATAACCCGTAAGAATACAGATAAAAGCGACCGATAATATAAGTTTTTTAATCATTCTCATTGCTCCTTAAAATAAAGAATTCCAAACTGCGCAGGATTATCTATTCTCCCGCTCCATGAAGTACCGGGGATGTGCTGTGATTCACGCTGGAAATTTATACTCCAGATATCCCCGGGTAATATTTTTTCTACTTTCAAATCTTTAAGTGGAATAGCCATTTCTACAAGCCATCTCCTGCTTTCAATATTCGCTTTCACTTTCCAGTTTGATGACCATAATCTTTCAGGCTCATCATCTTTATAAAGTTTCCATACATAGGAATATTTTATATGTTCCAGTGGATGCATTACAAACTGGTACCATTCCCTGGCTGAGTTCAGGGGATTTATGGAAACCGTGATAATATCTCTTGAATTAAAATCAATTTTCGAAACATCAGGGTCTTCGCAGATGAAAAATAGATAAAGATTATCAGTGTCATAAGCGACCCTTACCGTTGTGGCAACAGATGTTTTGATTTTTTCTCCTTCCAGTTCAATAAACATATCTGCTTTTTCAGCAGATAACCAGAAACCTTCTTTGTTAAACCCATCTATATCCACAGATGAGGATGCAAAGGTAGCGGTCAATCTTTTTGGAGAAACCTCTCTGATGCCCAGTTTTTCAATGTACAATTTTTCTCTTAGAGATGGTATCTTACTTCTCAGTGTTAATGGTATTTCCTTGTCAAGAAGATATTTATTAGCAGATGTTCTGATAGGTTCAATGCTTTCTTCCGATAACCTTACAAGCAAATCCAGCCCTTTTTCCTCTCCCATCCTTGCAAGTGCCCATGCGCTGGCCACCTTAACATCAAGTTCTGAGTCCGCGAGATGCCTTAATAGAACAGAGGATGCCTTTTTATCTTTTAAAAGAGCAAGGGTTTCGGCAGATATTCTTTGATAGTTTGGCTCTTTGCTGTCCATATATCTTATCGCCAGAGGAAATCCATCAGATATTCCCATATTGGCAAGTGCTCTGGCACATATAAGTTGAAATTCAGGGTCAAAATGTTTAAGGCCTGTTTTTAAAAGGGGGATTGATTCCCTGTCTTTTATTTCACCTGCAACAATTGCTGCCAGTTTCTTTATAGAAATATCCTTTTCGTCTAATAACATTGTTCTTACTTTTGCTCCGAAAATTTTTTCAGGGTTTTCTTTTACAATAAGTAACATCTTCTCTCTTACTTCAGGATATTTTGAGTAAGACATATTAAGGAGTAATACCTGTAGACTACTTGCTCCTGCCAGGGCTTCTACCTTCTCCAGAATAAATTCGCGTTCGTTCTTTTCAGAACTTGTAAGTTTTATCTGCATCTGTCTGGTGATATTACCTGTAAGATTTACAGCTTCTTTTTTTACATTCAATGAGCTGTCATAATTTTCCAGATACGCAAGTAATTTAAGATACTGTGTATCAAATCTGTCAATATTATAAAATGCCCTGATTGCTGAGCATCTGATATCAGATTCAGGATTATCCACCAGTTTTAATATAAACTCTTTTACTGTTTCGTTGCCAATTTTACCCAGGAAAGAAATGGCAGAGACTCTTGCATCAAGAGGGTTAGAGGCGTCTTCTATAAAACTTTCAAGTGGAGAATAGAAAAGTGGGTCTCTTAGCTGTAATATCAATCTTCCAGCATATTCTCTTACTCTTTCAGAATTATCTGCGAGGCGCTCTATAATATATGGATAGGAAGCAGGTTCTCTGAATTTTTCAAGAGCCCATAGAGAATATATTCTTACTGATTCATCTCTATCTGAAAGGCCTCTTATCAATCCTGCGGTTCCCTCTGTCATCTTGAGATTTACAAGCGTTTTGATGGCTTCTATTTTAATCTTCGTGGGTTCATCTACAAGAAGCCCTTCTATTTCCCTGCCGCCATCTTCACTTTTAAACTTTTCAATTGCCCAGAGAGCCCGTATCTTTACTTCATCGTTTTTATCGGATAGCATTTCTATGAAATAAGGAATTGCCCTTTTATCTCCTGTGGCTTCAAGTAACCATAAAGTCCGTATTTTGAGTTCAGGATTAGTGCTTTTTAATGTATTTAGCACAGGTCTAATTTTATCTTCAGGAAATTTCTTGAACATTGCCCTTGCTTCGTCTCTTCCCATCAATGTCAGCATTGCCCAGAGGACTTCTGCTTTCACTATTTCATTTGTATCCTGTAAGGCCCCGAGAAGGTCTGAGAGAATTCTTTCATCACCATATTTACCAAGTCCAGTAGTAGCATAATATCTTACCTGCCAGTAACTATCTTTCATGGCACGTTTAAGGTCAGGGATGATATCGTCTCCTGTTCCATATTTTACCAGCCCTTTTATCCCATAAAGTCGTACCTGCCAGTAACTATCGCCAAGCGCATTTCTAAAATATGGTATACAGGTGGAGTCGCCTATATTCAGAAGTGCAAGTGTTGCCCTGCTCCGTATTTCTTCATTTTCATCGGTGGTTATTACCTCTCCGAGTTCAGGGAGATATACCTTGTTTCTGGAATTTTCAATTCTATTAATAAGTTCAACTTTTTTCTGAAAAGTTCCGGATTTTAGTCCTTCTGTTATCTCAATATCCGGTTTACAAAACACGATGCTGAAGTTAAGTAAGAGTATGATAAGCCCTGTTTTTATTTTATTCATTTTTTGCTTCTCCTTTGTAAAAAAAACGTGGAAATCCTATATCTATAACTACTATCTTTCCACAGTATTCAGGGCCACTATTTATATAAAATCCTTTTTTGGCAAAACCAAAACTTACGGTGATATTGCCCTTTACACATTCTCCCTGAACAATTCCAGTATCCGCATCCAGACCCGATGGAATATCAGCACAAACAACAAATCTTTTACTCTCATTTATAAGTGGTACTACCTCTGCTGCTATCCCTGTAATACTTCCCTGTATTCCCGTCCCGAAAATCGCATCTACAATAACATCTGCTTCTTTCAGAATTCTAAAAATCTTTCTGTCTTTTTTAAACAGAAATCTATCTATTCCCATTTTACACAAAATCTGATAGTTTGTAAAGGACAAACGGGAAAATTTTTCAGGTGGGTCGGTATAAACTACTTTTACGTCCATTCCCATATTAAAAAGGTATCTCGTTGCCACAAAACCATCACCGCCGTTATTACCCTTCCCTGCTACTATGCAGATTTTTTTATCTATCACCCTGCGTAATCTACTGTTAATAACCTCTGCAAGAGTTCTTCCTGCATTCTCCATAAGGATTAGACGGCTTATCCCGTATGTTTCTTCTGTTTCCTTTTCAATCCTTGCTATTTCTTCCCTTGTAAGAATCTTATACTTTTTTAACATTCTTTATCCCATATTTCTTTCTGAGTTTTTTTAGCAAGCTATGGGCTACTTTATCAACAGGCCCTGCTCCTATCGTAAGTATAATGTCACCTTTTTTTACTATTTCATATAGATATTCCACAATTTCATCAAAGGTTGGAAGATACAGTGCTTCCTTTCCATTTTTCCTTATTTTTTCCACAAGCATTCTTGCATTAACCAGTTTCTGCTCTATTATAGAATCTCTTACGAAATAGATATCCGGTACTACTACTTTATCTGCATCTGAAAAAGACATAGCGAATTCTTTCAGGAGGAAACGAGTTCTACTATACTGATGTGGTTGAAAGACAACTATAAGACGGTTGTCAGGAAACATATTTCTTATACATTTTAGTGTACACTTTATCTCTGTAGGATGATGTCCATAGTCATCAATTATAGTTATTCCTCCTGACTTTCCAAGGATTTCGCATCTCCTGTGAACTCCATTAAATTTCTCCAGACCTTCTTTTATACCTTCCCACGGAATATTTAAGTATCGGGCGCAGGCAATAACTGCAAGTGCGTTTTTGATGTTATGAATACCTGAAAGCCCGATTTTTATCAGCGCTTCCTTTTTTCCTTCAAACAGGCACTCAAACTCTGAAGTGTTTTTTGAGAATTTTATATTTTTTGCCTTCCATTTTCCTCTGTTAAGGCCATAAGAAACCATGATTTTTTTATCTACTGTTTTGATAACATCAAGAACATTTCTGTCATCTGCACAGTAGATAACCAGACCCTTAATGTTATTAATAAAATCTCTAAAAGCACTTTTTATCTCCTCTATATCCCTGTAATAGTCAAGATGGTCTTCTTCTATTGCTGTAACAACCCCTATCTCCGGTCTGTAGTTAAGGAAAGACCTCTTATATTCACATGCTTCCACTACAAGCAAATCGCCTTTACCCGCTTCAGAGTTACCTATATTTCGTATTTCTCCCCCGATAAGGAAAGAAGGGGAACATCCGGCTGTTTTAAGTACAGAAACAATTAAAGATGAAGTAGTTGTCTTACCATGTGTTCCTGCGATAGCAATACCCTTTTTTTTCTCCATAACACAGCCAACTGCTTCAGGGTAACTTATAGCTGGTATATTGTATTCAATAGCTTGTTTATATTCTGGATTATCAGGAAGTATGGCATGTGAATGGATAATCAGTTCAATATCTTTACATATATTTTCTTCTCTCTGCGGGCAAAAGATTTGTATCCCCTTTTTTTTGAGTTTTTCCAGAACAATTGATGGATTATTGTCAGAACCGGATATTTTTTTGTCCATAGATAGAAGCAACTGTGCAAGTCCACTCATTCCCGTTCCACCTATTCCTATAAGATGTATTCTCTTTGCTTTTTCAAGTATATTATTTTCCATTTTTTAACAACTCCATTATCGCATTTACATTATTACCGGAATTATCTACAATTGAAATTTTTTCAAGGTTCTGTTTTATAGTATCCAGTTCTTTTAATGTTTTCTCAAAAACGTCAGGAAATAACTGTATGCTATCAGGATTCTGGTCAAGCATATTACAACCACCCTGTTTTGCAAGGTAAATGGCATTATATCTTTGATGACCACCTGCATAGGGATACGGAATAACAATAGCGGGAATTTTCCATTCACAGATTTCCGCAATTGTCCCTGCCCCTGCTCTGCATATTATTATATCAGTTATACTGTATAACTTTGCCATATCAAAATAAAAATCAAAAACCTGGGCTTGTATTCCATATTTCCTGTACCTCTCAATTAACACTTCTTTATCTTTACCCGCCAGATGGATAAACTGAAGTTTCTTTTTACTTAAATAATCCATATTTCCAATAATGAGATTATTCAGAAAGGTAGCTCCCTGGCTCCCCCCGAGAATAAGGACGGTTTTATCTTCTTCAGTGAAATTAAACTGGGTAAGGACATCTCCTTTCTGGTATCTCTTTTTAAAATCTTCGGGAACAGGAAAACCTGTAATGACTGCTTTCTTTTTATGCAGGAGAGAAGTAGAAGGAAATGAAAGTGCTATTCTGTCAGCAATAAAACCTGAAAGTTTCGTAATCTTTCCAGGAATAAAGTTTTGTTCGTGGACAAAACTTTTTTTGTTGCATAAAAAGGATGCTAATAAAAAAGGAAATGTTGTATAACTTCCTGTAATTACAATTATATCAAATTTTTCTCTCAGAAGTATGATACAAGAATGAAATATAAGATATATAAGTTTGAAAAATGAAAAGGGTCTTTTTGCAGTAATTTTAACTTCCGGGATAATCCTGTAATAGAATTTTTTCTGCTGTAGCCACCGGACAATATAACTCCTCCCGGGAACAAAGAGAGATACTTCAACATTATTTTTATCTCTTAACTGTTCAGCAATGGCGAGCCCCGGAAAAAAGTGTCCTCCTGTTGGTCCTGTTACAATTGCTATTCTTTTAATTTTCTTATTCACAAAAGATATTATAACATAAAGTAACAAGCCAGAAGTCTTATTCGTACGCTGGAAACGTAAAGGGATGTTACCATTTGCTTATTGTTAAGATAAAAAGTAATATAATAAAGATAAAATAAAAAAGAGGTGCTTTGTGGAAAAAGGGCTGGTTATAGTTGAATCACCGACGAAAGCAAGAACTATAGGTAGTATTCTGGGCAGGGAATATAAAATTATGGCAACTATGGGGCATATCAGAGACCTCCCTGAAAATGATATGGGGGTTGATATTGAAAATAATTTTAAACCAAAATATGTTCTTATCCCGGGAAAAAGAAAGATAGCAGCAAATCTTAAAAAATCCGCTGAACAGTATAACGATATATTTCTTGCTACAGATGAGGATAGAGAAGGAGAAGCCATTGCCTGGCATATAGCGCATATCATCGGTAAAAATCCTGACGAAGTGAAAAGGGTTGTCTTTCATGAAATTGTACCGGATGCCATCAGAAAGGCATTTAAATCTCCCCGCTCCATTCATCTTAACCTTGTGGATTCTCAACAGGCAAGAAGAGTACTTGATAGGATTGTTGGATATACATTAAGTCCATTCCTTGGAAAGGGTCTTTCAGCGGGTAGAGTTCAGTCAGTGGCTCTGAAATTGATAGTGGAAAGAGAAAGGGAAATTGAAAACTTTGTTCCACAGATATACTGGATTGTAAAAGCAAAAATTGTAAAAGAGGGAAAAGAGTTTTTTATGACTCTTGTGGAAATAGAAGAAAAAAAGATAGAAAAGTACGGATTGAAAGATGAAGGTATCGTCAATAGCATAATTGAAGACCTTAAAAAGGGAATACTTGTTGTTGTGGATAAAAAAGAGGAAGAGAAAAAAATTAAGCCCTACCCTCCTTTTATTACAAGTACTCTCCAGCAAGATGCTTCTATAAAACTCGGTTTTTCTGCTTCCAAGACAATGGTGATAGCCCAGCAACTTTATGAAGGTATAAAAACAGATGAAGGAGATATAGGGCTGATTACTTATATGAGAACCGACTCTCCTTCTGTAGCAAAACCGGCAAGAGACCAGACGTTGAAATATATAAAGGAAACATTTGGATATGACTATGTTCCTGAAAGACCTCATACATATAAAGGAAAAGCATCAGCACAGGAAGCACATGAATCAATAAGACCCACTTCTGTGTTAAGGACACCTGAAAAGATGAAGCCATTTTTGAATGAACAGCAATATAAACTGTACAATTTGATATGGAAGAGGTTTGTTGCCAGTCAGATGAAAGAGGCAATTATAAAAAATATAAAACTTTTTGCCAGAAATGGAAAATATGGGTTCTTTACTGAAAGCAATGAGATTATTTTTGATGGCTTTACAAAATTGTGGGATATAAAGATTGATTCTGGAGAATATGCTATTGCAGATATTCAAAAAGATGAGATACTGGATATTAAAGAGTATTTCAAAGAGCAACATCAAACCAGTCCTCCTCCAAGATATACAGAGGCAAGTTTAATAAAAACACTTGAAAAGAATGGAATTGGAAGACCTTCCACCTATGCCCCGACTATTTCAATACTTTTTAATCGGGGATATGTAAAGAAAGAGAAAAAAACACTGATACCGTTGAAGATAGGAAGAGCAGTGTGTGAAATACTTGAAAAATTTTTCCCTGAAATAATAAAAATAGATTTTTCAGCAGAAATGGAAGAAGACCTTGATAAAATTGCAGAAGGTGAAAAAAAATGGACAGAAATATTACAGGAATTCTATGGCAGATATAAAATTATGCTGGAAAGAGCAAAAGGAAAAATAGCGGAGCATAATGAAATATTTAATCGTGTTGTTGCAGAGGGTAGAGTATGTCCAAGGTGTAAAGTTCCGCTCATAGTTAAACAGGGACGTTACGGTATCTTTTTAGGATGCAGTAATTACCCGCGGTGTACATTTACGGAAAGGATTGGAAATGCTTATAATCCCCGCAATAGACCTGAAAAGAAATGAGGTTGTACGGTTATATAAAGGGAATTTTGACAGAGTATCCCGGTATAATGTAAAACCCGTTGAGGTTGCACGTAAATTTCTTACTGCTGGCGTGAAGCGGTTACATATTGTGTTTTTGTGGGGCGCCCATACAGGGTGGTTGTCAGAAGAAAAAGTTGTACTGAGCCAGATAATAAGAACGAGAGATATTTATGACAATACCTGTAAAATACAGATAGGCGGGGGATTGAGGAGATATTCCCAGATAAAATCCTTTATTGAAGAGGGTGTTGATTACATAATAATGGGAACATCTATCTTAATACCCATTGCTCTGGAAGAAGGATTTTTGAAAAATGATATCAAACTTTTTTATCAGCAGGCTGGCAAGACATTTGATGAAGAGAAAGAAATTCCAGAAGTTGACCTTATTGACAGGATAGAATACACATTGAAAGAAAAAGTAATAATTTCTGTTGACTACCGTAAGGATGAGATAGCCCTGAGTGGATGGGAAGTCACCATTCCTCTTACTCCTCATTATGTGATAGAAAAATTATTAAAGAAAGGATTTAAAAGATTTATTATTACCAATGTAGAACGGGATGGAACACTTAATGGAATAGATATAACTTCCGTGGAGAATATCTTTAAGAAAATATATAACTTTACTGAAAAACCTTATGAGATTATTACATCAGGAGGAATTACAACAGAAGCAGATATAGAAGTATTTCAACATATGAAGTATAAGCCAGATGGGGTTATCATAGGAAAAGCGCTGTATCAGGGTAAACTTGATATACGGGCACTTGTAAAAAAATTTCAGGAGAGACAGAATGCGTAAACTGATATTTTTTACATTTATTTTTTGCGTTTGCGCTACTTTTTTAATCTCTTCGAATATTTATGAAGGAAGGGTTTTTCCAGCGAATAACAGAGAGTATCAGAAATTACTTCTTCCCAGATTAAAAGAGGCAAAAAAATCCATATTTATAATTATGTTTCTTGCAAGTTATTATCCTGAATATCCCGATAGCCCGACAAACCTTTTTATACGAGAACTGATAGTAGCAAAGCAAAGAGGAGTTAGAGTGGAAGTAATCTTTAATCAATCAGATAAGGATTATTCTTCACACTCAACAGTGGAAAATCTAAAAACAGCAAGATATCTTTCTAACAATGGTATATCTGTATATTTCTCACCGCCGGACATAACCACCCATTCAAAATTGTTAATAATAGACAGAAGGTATGTAGTAATAGGTAGTACAAACTGGTCCTATTCAGCAATGGAAAAGAATAACGAGACATCCGTGATTATAGATTCACCTGAACTTGCAGGGTTTTATACAGAATATTTTGAAGAAGTAAAAAAAGAATGTAATCTGTTTTTGAAACCGCAAAATTAAAAGTAAAAACTTAAACCTGACTATTTTCTACTTTACTCTTGTTTTGTGTAATTTATATTCAATACTATCAAGCAATGCCAGTAATGACGCCTCAATGATATTTTCTGAAACACCTATTGTTCCCCATGAACCAGTTTCGTCTGCACTTTCTATGATGACTCTTGTTACCGCTGCAGTTGCATCTTCCGGATGCAGTATTCTCACTCTGTAGTCAGTGAGTTTTACCTTTTCAATTTCAGGGTAGAACTTCACAAGCGCTTTTCTTAATGCATTATCAAGTGCATTGACAGGGCCGTTCCCTTCGCTGGCAGTATGTTCAATATACCTGTCAACTCTAACCTTCACAGTGGCTTCTGAAACGACTTTATTACCACGCTTTTCCACGATAACCCTGAATCCTTCCACAGTGAAAAGTTTTTTGTACTCACCGACTGTTTTTTTCACCATAATATCAAAAGAAGCATCCGCGGCCTCAAACTGGTATCCTTCATTTTCAAGATTTACTACTTTGTCAAGGATTTTTTTGATAAATTCAGGTTTCCCGTCAAGATTATACATTCTGGTTTTCTGAAGTATTGTGCTTTTCCCTGAAAGTTCTGAAAGAAGGATTCTTCTTTCATTTCCAACCTTTGCAGGGTCTATATGTTCATATGTTTCAGGATTTTTATTAACAGCATCTACGTGTACTCCACCTTTATGTGCGAATGCACTCATTCCCACAAATGGCTGGGAATTAGGGGGAATTATATTGGCGACTTCATATATAAAACGAGATACTTCTGTGAGATAAACAAGTTTATCTTCATTAACACAACTGTATCCCATTTTTAATTGTAGAATTGGAATGATTACAGCAAGGTCAGCATTTCCGCAACGTTCTCCTATGCCGTTCATTGTTCCCTGGATATGTTTTGCGCCCATTCTCACAGCTGCGATAGAGTTTGCCACACCAACTCCTGAATCATTATGGGCGTGGATACCAAGCGAAGTTTTAACTTTTTCCGTAACAGTTTTTACTATCTCTTCTATTTCAAATGGTAATGAACCGCCATTTGTATCACAGAGGACTATTTTATCTGCACCTGCGCTTTCAGCAACTATAAGAGTTTTCAGAGCATATTCAGGATTTCTTTTATATCCATCAAAAAAATGTTCGGCATCAAAAAAAACTTTTCTCCCTTCTGATTTAAGAAATTTCACAGAGTCCTCTATCATTTTGAGATTTTCATCCAGTGATACTTTTAAAACATCCATTACGTGCAGGTCCCATGATTTACCGAATATAGTGATATATTCTGTCTCACTTTCAAGCAATTGCTTAAGGAAGGGGTCTTTGTCTGCAGAAAGGTTTTTTCTTCTGGTACTGCCAAAAGCAACAATTTTTATGTTTTTGAATTTTTTGTGCCTTACTCTTTTGAAAAATGTAATATCTTTTGGATTAGAACCGGGCCAGCCACCCTCAACAAAATCAATACCGAACTCATCCAGTTTTTCAGTAATTCTTAATTTATCAGCAAGGGTAAACGAAATGGATTCTCCCTGTGCACCATCGCGAAGTGTCGTATCATATATCTCTATTTTTTTCATATTTAGTCCTCCATCAGTTTAAATTTTACTATTATAGTTTGCCATCTGTCAAAAAGGATTACATTTCATAAAATATGTGGTATTATTATAAAACTATGAAAAGATTACTTTTATTCTTTTTCTGTATGGTCGGTTTTTTATCGGCAGAGAGTGTTGCCTATCGGCTGGATATAGATGGCGCTATAGGACCAATTACCTACTATCAGGTAAAAAATATCATCAAACTCGCTGAAAGGAATAATTCAGAATTTGTATTACTGGTAATTGACACACCCGGGGGTTTACTTTCTTCTACCAGGAAGATAGTTCAGGAGATACTCTCCTCAAAAGTCCCTGTTGTTGCTTATGTTTATCCAAAAGGTGCCCAGTGCGCATCAGCTGGAGTTTTTATAGCCCTTTCCTGTCATATTGTTGCTATGGCTCCTGCAACGAATATAGGTGCTGCCCACCCTGTAACTCTTACAGGGCAACAGGAAGCAAAAATGGAAGAGAAAGTTGTTAATGACACGGTGAGTTTTATAAAAAGTATTGCTGCCTACAGGGGTAGAAACATTGAGTGGGCAGAAAGGACTGTAAGAGAAAGTATATCGTCCACAGCAGACGATGCACTTAAAAATAATATTATAGATATCATTGCTGCTGATATAGATGAACTCCTATCCGCCATTAATGGAAGAACTATAAAGATTACCGGTGCTGTTGAAACCGAGAAGGTATTATCTACCACTGGTATTTCATTATTAACACCAGAAGAAACATTTAAGGAACGAATTCTTAAGCTTATTTCTGACCCCACGATTGCTTATCTGTTATTGACAATAGGAATGCTGGGTATATTAATTGAACTGTATCACCCGGGTTTTGGTATCCCTGGAATTGTGGGTACTGTTTCCCTTATCCTTGCATTTTTTGCACTTCATACACTTTCTATTAATATGACAGGATTATTACTTATTGCTGTAAGTTTTATACTCTTTGCTATAGAGGCAGTAACTCCTACCTTCGGATTGTTTATAATATCAGGAGCAGTAACACTATTTCTCGGCTCTTTTTTCCTTTTCAGACCGGAGGGGGAACCGGGTGTATCTGTTTTTATAATAACAGGACTGACAGTATTTGTATCTCTTATACTTGGATTTGCTGTATGGTTTATGTTGAAAACAAGAAAAAGAAAGGTTGCCACAGGAAGAGAAGCACTGATGGGAGAAAAAGGAAGAGTAGTAAAATCTCTTAAACCGGAAGGGCTTATTTTTATTCAGGGAGAATACTGGAAGGCAAGAAGCATATCGGGAGAAGTCCATGAGGGTAAAGAAGTGGTTGTCAGACGATATGATGGACTTGTACTGATAGTGGAACCTGTTGATGAATCCAGGAGGGAAGATGGAAAGGAAGGGATATGAATCTGATGCGTGGAGAATATTCAGGATAATGTCGGAATTCGTAGATGGCTTTGAGACACTTGAAAAGGTTAAAAATGCTGTGACTGTATGGGGTTCTGCAAGGATAAAAAAAGATGATGTACTTTATAGAAAAGCGGTTGAAACAGGAAAATTACTCGCGGAAAAGGGCTATACTGTTATTACAGGTGGTGGCCCTGGCATTATGGAAGCAGCAAATTTAGGTGCTACACTTGGAAAGGGTGAATCAATAGGAATAAATATTGAATTGCCACATGAACAGAAGCCCAATCCCTACATAAAAACACTAATATCATGCAGATATTTTTTTACCAGGAAGGTAATGTTTGTAAAATATGCTAAGGGTTTTATTATTTTTCCCGGGGGTTTCGGAACTCTGGATGAGTTTACAGAAACAATAGAACTTATTCAGACAGAGAGGATTCATAAGTTTCCTGTAATCCTTATAGGAATGGCTTACTGGAAAGGGTTGATTAAATGGATGGAAAATGCCCTTGTAGACAGTGGATATATAGACCGTAAGGATATGCGCCTTTTTAAAATTGTTGAAGAGCCGAAAGAAGCGGTAAGATGTATAGATGAATTTTATAAAAAAAGGACTAACCAGAAAACAAAGAAATAAATTCCGCGAGATATTTTTCTGCAATATCCTTACTTTTTGCTTCAATATAAATCCTTATAACAGGTTCTGTCCCTGATGGTCTTATATGAATCCACCCATCCGTTCTTATTATTTTTATTCCATCTTCCTGATTGACCTTTTCTTTTCCTGATACCTTATATTTAACCTTTTCCATTATTTCTTCTACCTTTTTCCTGTCAGAAATACCAACCTTTTTCTTTACCATAAAATATTCTGGCATTTCATTTATTATCTCAGATATCCTCACTCCTCTATATGCTAAATATTCTAAAATTAAAGCCATACCAACAAAACTGTCTCTTCCATAGTGAACATCGGGAAATATAACACCCCCGTTTCCTTCCCCACCTATAACAGCACCTGTTTCTTTCATCTTCTCCACAACATTTACCTCTCCTATTTTCGTTCTGTAAACTGAGACACCTGAACTTCTGGCAATATCTTCTATAAGGGCTGTTGTAGACAGGTTAACCACTATATTTCCTTTTTTGTGGTATTCAAGTATATCTCTGACAGCAAGGACAACAACCATTTCTTCTCCAGGAATATTTCCATCTTCACAGACAATAGCCAGTCGGTCACAGTCAGGGTCCTGCGCAAATCCAATATCTGCCTTTTCTTTTATTACTGTTTTAGAAAGCGTGACAAGGTTTTCCGGGAGTGGTTCAGGATTATGTGCAAAGATACCAGGAGGTTCTTTATTTATCAGGAGTACATCACACCCAAGTTCTTTCAGAAATTTTTCTGTAAAAACTGTTCCAACCCCCTGGCATACATCAACAACAACCTTAAATTTTTCCCTCGTTATCCTTGCAATATCTACCGCTCTGTATATATTATTGAAATATCTATCAGTATATTCCATAGAAGAAAGGAATCCCGGCTCTCTGGATATGGTAAACGCCCTTCTATAATAAATATCAAGCATTCTTTTCATCTCTTCCGCATTCAAAAAAGTACCTTTTTCAGAAAAAAATTTTATTCCGTTGTATTCCTGTGGATTATGACTGGCTGTAATAACAACCCCTGCTGCCTCTCCCCTTTCCTCTTTTTCTATTATATAACCCATCTCCGGGGTGGCTGCAATTCCAAGGTCAACCACATCTTTTCCTGTACAAAGAAGTCCTGTTATCATTGAGTCCTTCAATGATTTCCCACTGCTTCTTGTATCAGAGCAAACAAAAACTTTTTTAGCCCTGATATAACTCCCGAAGACAACTCCAAAATTAAAGACGATTTCTGATGTAAGAAAATCAGGGTATATTCCTCTTATCCCTGAAACACTTATCTGCAATTCATTTTTTATTCTATCACTCATAAAACACCCTTTTTTACTGGAATAAGATACCTTTCCATCCCGTTTTTTTCTATTGCTTCAAGTGTGGCGGCCTCTTCTATTTTAAAATCTCCTACCCTTGTCCTTTTTAAAGCAACCTGAGTCCCTCCACAGCCAAGTTTATTGCCAATATCCCTGCATAATGACCTTATATAAGTACCCTTTGAGCATACAACCCGCAAATCCACATAAGGGAGAGGCATACCCATTATCTCAATTCGCTTAATAAGGACTTTTCTCGGCGGAGGAGATACGGCAATTCCTTTCCTGTGTAATTTGTATAAAGGAGTCCCTTTCTTTTTTATCGCAGAAACAACTGGAGGTATCTGTTCAATTTCTCCTTCAAATTCTTTTATAACTTTTATCACATCATCTTCACTAACTCTTACCTCTCTTTGTTCCATAACTTTACCTTTTATGTCATCTGTATCTGTTATCATACCAAGCAGTATTTTTGCTTCATATTCTTTTTCCATATCCATAAAAATGGTACTCATTCTGGTGGCTTTTCCTATACAGATAATAAGAACTCCTGAAGCAAGAGGGTCAAGTGTCCCCGCATGTCCTATCTTCTCTTTTAATCTGAAAGTTCTCTTTATAAAGCGTATTACATCATAAGAAGTAATACCTGCTGGTTTATTAACGGGGATTATTCCATCCATATTTTCTATTAGAATTTGTTTTATCTATTTCTCTAAGTATTTTTTGCTCCACCTCATCCAGTGATGTACCTGTAAAATAAAAACCTGCTGCTTTTTTATGTCCTCCTCCACCAAATTTTGAAGCAATACTTTCAACATCAAATCTTCCTTTACTTCTTAAACTGACCTTTACTACATTATTATGCGCCTCTTTAATCAGAAATACTATATTTGCCTCTTTTATCTTTACCAGTAAATCAATAAATCCCTCAGTGTCTTCCTCTTTTGTTCTTGTCTTTCTGTACATATCCCTGCTTATTTTCATCCAGCAGACCTTCCTTTCTCTTTCAAACTTCAGATTTCCAAGTGCTAGAGAGAGTAGTTTGATAGACCTTAAAGGTCTTTCTAAATAGACCTTCTTTGCTATTTTTTCAGGGGTAATCCCTTTATTTATTAAGTCCTGAACAACACCCATAGTAAAAGGCCTGATATTATAGATAAAACTTCCTGTATCTGTCAGTATAGCGGTATAAAGGCATTCTGCCTCTTTCTTTGAAATATTTCCGCTGAAGTGTGAAATTAAAAAGTAAACCATCTCTCCTGTGGCAGAAAAATTATGATTAATCCAGTTGATATTTGCAAATCCCGGATTGGAAAAATGATGGTCTATATTTACAACTATTTTTGCCTTTTTCACAAGTTTAAAAACATTACCCGTCCTATCAGAAGAACCGCAGTCAATTACTATTGCGACATCGGGAGTCAAGGAAAGCTCAGAAGTGCAGATATGAACCTTTTTTGTATAAGGTAAAAACCTGTATATTAGAGGGATGCCATCATGATTTACAATAACTGCTTCTTTTCCTGCTCTTTTTAACGCACTGTATAGTGCAATTTCACTTCCTATGGCATCTCCGTCTATATTCCGATGGGTAGTAAGTAAAAAAAATCTTTCCTTTTCTAAAACTTCAACTATCTCTGACACCTTTTTTGCATCATTATATCCTAACTGGATTTCCATAGAGAACCTCTTTTATTTTTTCTTTTAAGACATCAAGGCCTTCACCTTTGTATGCAGAGATAAAGATGGCATCGGAATATCTGTTTTTAAGTATATGCAGGTCTTCTTGATTTAACAGGTCTATTTTGTTATACACATCAATCTTTGGTTTATCTTCACAGGATAGCAATTTAAGCACATCTATAACAGTAGTATATTGTCTCTCCATATTGGGCGAAGAGATATCATACACACAGAGTATAAGGTCTGCAAAAGTAACCTCTTCCAGTGTGGACTTGAATGCCTCTATCATATGGTGGGGTATATTATAAAGGAGTCCCACAGTATCTGTCATAAGGCATACCCTGTTTTCGCCCAGATAGACACCTCTGGTAGCAGGGTCCAGTGTGGAAAAGAGTTTGTTGGCAACATATAGTTCTGAAGAGCTCATTTTATTTATTATGCTTGTTTTTCCCACATTGGTATAACCTATGACAGAAACCACAGGAAAGTTTTTTCTTTTTCTTGACATACGGATGATTTCTCTATGTTTTTCTATCTCTTCAATTTCCTTTTTAAGCCGATGCATTCTCTCTTTTATTCTTCTTCTGTACACCTCCAGTTTCATTTCGCCAGGTCCTTTTATACCCAGTCCTCCTCCTATTCTTGATAGGGATATACCATAACCGGTCAAACGTGGAAGAATATAGGAAAGCTGTGCGAGTTCAACCTGTATCTTGCCTTCCCTGGATTTTGCGTGTTCTCCAAAAATATGAAGTATAAGTTCGGTCCTGTCTATTACTCTTACCTTCAAAAAGTCTTCTATGTTTCTTTGCTGAACAGGTGTAAGTTCATTGCCAAAAATTATAAAATCGGTCTTTTCTCTGTCTGTATATGCTTTTATTTCTTCAAGGCGTCCCTTCCCGATATATGTGGCGGGATGTATGGTGTCAGGTCTGTAAAGGAATTCTTTTATAACTCTCAGCCGGAGGGTTGCTGACAGAAATTCCAGTTCTTTAACCACTTCTTCTGTTTCTGATTCTTTTTTTTCTTTGAATGCAACAAGAACTGCTTTTCTTCCTGCGAAAGTACTGGAACGAATCTCTTTTAGGGTCTTCACTTTTTCTCTATTTTTGACACCTTCAATACCATCAATCTGTCTCTATGTCCATAACCTCTCTTGTATCCTGTTTTGGGCTTTTTCTTAAAGGAATAAATCTTTTCACCCTTTTTTTCTTCCACGATATCACAGATAACTTTGATGTCCTTAAGTTTTTTAGACTCAGTAATTATTCCTTTCTCGTCTATACAACAAACAGGTGTGAGTTCTATCTGCTCTCCCACTTTCTTGTCTTTTAACCTGAAGGTTGAAAACACCATACCTTCTTTAACACGAACCTGTTTTCCACTAATATCCACAAATACATCCATCTTTCTCTCCTTTCTTTACCTCGCACTCTCAATCTTTATTTTTTCTATGTGCGAGGTCTTGATTTATCTTTTTTACCCCGCACTCTCTACCTCTATTTTTTCTATGTGTGGGGTTTTGATTTATCTGCCTTCTATGAAATCTATATCTTTTTCAAGGTTTTTCAACATCTCTTCTAACTGTTGTTTCTTTTCTCGCTCCTTTTCCTGAACTTCTTCAGGTGCCTTTACCATAAACTCGGGATTATTTAACTTTTTCTCTATTTTTTCAAGATAACCTTTCAGTTTTACCTTTTCTCTGTGAAGTTTATCCAGTTCTTTTTGAATATCTATTATACCCTCAAAAGACATTCCAATTCTACCCTCTCTGAGATTTTTTATCAACAGGTTTTCTTTCTTATCTTCCGGGAATCCTGAAATTTCGCCCACACCAGCCAGTTTTGATATTATTCTGGCAGATAACCCTTCAGGAATCCTGTCAAAATAGCAATTAATCTGTCTGGAGACCGGAACATCAAATCTCATTTTCAGATTTCTTATACTTGTTATCACTTCCATAATATCTTCCATCTCTTCCATAATCTTTTCTTCTCTTACGATATTACTTTTTTCAGGCCAGTAACTTATCATTATGCTTTCTGTTTCTAAATTGCAATAATCCATAAATACCTGCCATAATTTCTCAGTTATAAAAGGTATAAATGGATGTAGCATTTTCAACATAGATATATGTACATAAAACAGTACAGGAATGACCTTCTCTTTAAAATATCCCTCTTCATACTCCTGATACACCTTGGATATTTCCAGATACCAGTCACAGAAGGTATGCCAGAAGAAGTCATAAAGTAGATTAATTGCTTCATTAAGTCGAAAGTCATTTAAAGCCGTATTAACTTTTTCAATAACTTCATCAAGAGATGTAAGAATCCATATTTCAGGTAATTTCAACCCTTCAAATTGTTCATCAATTATAACCTTCTTCCCATATTTTTCTGTAACACTCACTATAAATCTGGATGCATTCCACAACTTATTCATAAAATTTCTTCCCTTTATATAAAAGGTGGGGGAAAGGAATACATCCTGTCCTGCTGCTGTCATAGAGATTAAACTGAACCTTAAACTATCTGCGCCATATTTTTCAATAATATCAAGTGGGTCTATTATATTACCAAGGGATTTACTCATTTTCCTTCCTGTTTTATCCCGCACCGTCCCGTGTATAACAACATTTTCAAATGGATGAGTTCCCATAAATTCATATCCAGCCATTACCATTCTCGCTACCCAGAAGAAGAGAATTTCCTGAGCCGTAACCAGTGTATCCGTTGGGTAATAAATTTTAAGGTCACCTGTTTCTTCTGGCCATCCAAACACAGAGAATGGCCAGAGCCAGGAAGAAAACCATGTATCAAGTACATCCGGGTCCTGGTATATATCAGAACCTCCACATACAGGACAGGTTGTGGGGGTTTCGGAGGAAACAAAAACACCTTTTTCACTATTTTCTTTCTCGCAGTTTCTACAATACCATACAGGAATTCTATGTCCCCACCATATCTGCCTACTGATGCACCAATCTCTGATGTTATAGAGCCAGTTGAGATAAACCTTTTTCCACCTTTCAGGATAGAATTTAAGGATATCCTTTTCAGCAGCTTTAATTGCTGGTTTTGCAAGCGGTTCCATCTTCACAAACCACTGTGAAGAAAGATATGGCTCTATTACGGTCTCACATCTATAACATATCCCTATTCTTGTGGCGTATGGTTCTTTTTTTGTCATAAGTCCCATTTTCTGTAATTCTTTTACTATCTCATCTCTACAGCGGAACCTGTCCATTCCTTTAAACTTTCCTGCATTTTCATTCATAATACCTTCCTCATCCATAATGATAACAAAGGGGAGATTATGCCGTGTTCCTATTTCAAAATCTACAGGGTCATGAGCGGGAGTAACCTTCACAGCCCCTGTCCCAAAATCCTTCTCAACTTTCTCATCTGCAATAATAGGTATAATTCTATCTACAAACGGCAATTTTACCTTTGCGCCAATAAGTTTTTTATATCTGATATCTGAAGGATTTACAGCAACGGCAGTATCTCCTAACATTGTTTCAGGCCTTGTTGTGGCTACTTCAATAAAACCACCTTTTATAAGGGGATATTTAATATAGTAAAGGAAGGTATCCTCATCTCTGTAGTTTACTTCTTCGTCTGATAAGGCAGTTCCGCATCTGCAGCACCAGTGAATAATCCGTTTACCTTTATATATAAGCCCTTTATTGTAAAGATGAATAAACGCCTCTTTTACAGCACGGGACAACCTTTCGTCCATTGTAAATCGTTCTCTGCTCCAGTCAGATGAAGCGCCTAATTTCTTCAATTGAAATATGATTGTTGAACCATATTTTTCTTTCCACTTCCATACCTCTTCAATAAATTTTTCCCTGCCGAGAGTTTTTCTGTCTATATTTTTTTGACGAAGCATCTTTTCAACGACATTCTGCGTTGCTATACCCGCATGGTCTGTTCCCGGAATCCACAAGGTATTAAAACCGGCCATCCTTTTCCACCTTATTAAAACATCCTGGATAGTATTATTCAAAGCATGCCCCATATGTAGAACTCCTGTGATGTTGGGAGGAGGGATGACTATTACATACTTTTCTCTACCTTTCTTATGGATAGAGTCAGAGAAATAGCCGCTCTTCTCCCAGAACTCATAAAGTTCTGTTTCTATACCTTCAGGATTATACTGTGGAGGGAATTTGACTTCCATAATTGTCTGCTATGCCTGTGGTTTAATAACCTGAGATATGGCACTTTTCACAAAGTCAATTTTAACACCATCCCTGAATTCAATAGTTACAACATTATCTTTTATCTTGCTTACCACTCCCATTGCGCCGCCTATAGTAATAACTCTATCCCCTTCTTTAAGTTCATCAAGCATTTTTTTATGCATCTTTTGTTTCTTCTGTTGCGGTAGAATAAGAAGAAAATAGAACACAAAAAATATCAGTATAAGCGGAAGCAATGCCCCTAATGGACTTGCCTGTGGTGCTGATGTTTGTGCAAATATCATTTTATCCTCCATGTTTGGTAATTTTACTGTTAATATCTGACAATTGACTATTACTAACATAAACTCCCCTCTTCCCTATCTTCCATCTCCTCTCCCCGATGGGGAGAGGATTGAGGTGAGGGGCCCCTCTCTTCTGCACACCCTAAAGTTTATCCGCCGTAGATGTATCGTAGGAGGTGCGACTATCTATATTATACTTCTTTTCAAAATTTTTGCGAAATTCTTTGAAACACCCCTCGTCTATGGATTTTCTAACATTCTCCATAAACTTCGTCATAAAATATACATTGTGATAAGAATTCAAACGCAATCCCAGAATTTCATTTGTATTGAGAAGATGTCTGATATACGCCCTTGTATAGTTTCTACAGACATAGCAATTACATTCTTCATCAAGTGGAGAAAAATCATTTTTGTATCTCCCCGCCTTGATATTTATCTTCCCTTTTGATGTAAGCGTGGAGCCAGTCCTTGCTATATGGGTTGGCATACCGCAATCAAAAAGGTCTATGCCAAGAGATACCATATCAAGAATTTGTAGAGGCATCCCAAGTCCCATAAAGTATCTCACTTTTTCTGAAGGTAGAACTCTTGCGG
>Ga0209409_1000702_pt1 | contig 33380 bp, 25 predicted proteins | sample AD_JPNMR1_MetaG_FD_184424 | JGI IMG/M metagenome (GOLD analysis project Ga0209409, IMG submission 184424) | Active sludge microbial communities of municipal wastewater-treating anaerobic digesters from Japan - AD_JPNMR1_MetaG (SPAdes) (version 2) | ecosystem: Engineered > Bioreactor > Anaerobic...
TGAGGATCGGCGGGTTATGGTTGATGAAAAATGATTGTTACAATCAGCCAGATATTGAAAAGATGAAAGAAAGATTAAAGACAGACACGGATCAGATGCAGAAAAATAATATTTCTGCTGAAAACATTGCCTTTGCCATGCTTATGGATGAACCAGGTGGTCAACCTCTATCTCATCTATCAAACTGTCCTGTATGTAATGAAAAGTTTGTTCAATGGATAAAAACACTTGGTAAAAAACCCTCTGATTTACTCGTGAAGGACTGGAATGAGGTGAAAATTGTTGATGAAACTCAAGCAGAGACATATCCTGCGTTGTATTATTATTCTCAGAAATTCAGGTCACGCGCTCTTGCGGATTTTATGATTCTTCAAAAAAATTTAATAACCCAGGCATATGGAAAAGATATCCCGGCATCTCCAAATTTTTCAGATGGCGCCACATATGTTGCAAATTTCTATGCCCAGGGTGTTGATTATTTTGAAATTCTTGAACCAGGTGGAATGAATGCACTGTGGAGCGAAAATTGGGGTAATGGGTCTTTAACAAGAGAATGCACGACCTATAATGTGGAACTGATGCGCTCTGCTGCAATGAAAAACAATCAAGTGCTTGGCCATTATCTGATTGTGTATGCAGGAAGATTGCCATGGGACATTAAAACGATTACTGCAAGCCAGGTTGCAAGAAATGTAAAATTTTTTGAAAGTTTCTTCTATGGACCTTCATGGGCTGGTCATGAAGGAGGTCCTCCTTGGAGAAGTTCTTCTTTGTATGCTCATCCAGAAAAGTGGTACAGTCAGGCAGAAATCATCAGAGAAATTGGCTGGGCAGAGGACATGCTTATGCCTGCGAAAAAAATTCCCTCACAGGTTGCAATCGTGTATTCATCAAGTTCAGATATATGGGACCTCAAGAAAAATTATGCGTTTGGATTTGAAAGGATGTTCATATGGCTTGCTCTTACTCATAAACAGGTCCCTGTGGACTTTGTTTCAGAACAGACACTTGCTGAAAAAGAACTTTCAGGATATAAGGTATGTTATTTTTCAGGCAGAAACATCATTCCTGAAGCAGCGGAAAAATTGAAACAATGGGTAAAAAATGGTGGAGTTCTATGTTTAACAGCAGGCGCGGGTTCAAAAGACCAGTACAATAGATCCAGCAATATCCTTGATGAAATTATTCCTGCCAGGTGCGATAACATACAGGAACTTCAGAATTACCTTTCAAGTGGTAGATACCTTGATAGATTGTCTCCGAAAGACACAGTAACAACAAAAAATGGAACGGCTATTCCAGTGCTTTCAGTAAAACAACTTCTCAATCCGAAGCCTGGCTCTCTGGTACTGGGCAATTTTTCTGATGGAACAGTTGCCATTGTTGCAGGAAAATCTGGAAAAGGGATGGTGTACTATTCTGGATTTCTTCCTGCTGGTGCTTATGCCTATCAGGCACTTGTTGATAGAAATCAAATTGCAGCAGGCGTAAATATCACCGAAGTGAAAGCACCTGAACCCGATAGAATCGCGACTGAAACCCAGCTTCTCACACGCTCTTACAATCCGTGGAAATATCCTGAAGATATACGAAATCTCATTACTTCTCCTGTCCTTGAAGCAAAGGTTCAGTTGCCTGTAGTTTGTGACACCCCGCTTGTTGATGCAGTGGCTATGGAATGTGAACTGGGACTGGTCATTCCCATTGCAAATTATACATTGCAACCATTGAACAGTATCAATCTTCAGGTTCAAACAAGAAAGGCAGTCAAAACAGTGGAATCTGCTCACTGCGGACATATTCCTTTCAAGCAGGAAGGAAACATTGTAAAATTTTCAATACCATTAAAGGAAACTGATTTTGTAAAAATTTTATATTGAAGGAAATGATAATGACGCCAAGAAAAAGGGTTGAGGCAGTGTTAAAAGGCGAAAAAATTGATAAAATACCTTTTACAATTTACGAATCAAAAATCCCGCAATGCAGTGTTGAAAGACAACTAAGAAATGAAGGATTGTGTATTGTGAACAGATTGTATCCTGTGTTCAAGGTTATATCTCCAGATGTTTCTTATGAAAGCCATTCCTATAATGAAAATGGCGTGCATTATGTCAGGCATTTTGTAAAGACACCATATGGACAACTTACATATCTTGTAAAACCTGCTGGTTTTACCTCATGGACTGTGGAAAAAATTTTTAAAGGTCCACAGGATTACAAAAAACTTTATGCGATGGTTGCTGACCAGAAATATGAACCATATTACGATGAATTCCTCCGCGCGCAAAAAGCCCTTGGTGAAGATGTCATTTTAAGAGCAGGCATTGGGTCGTCCCCGCTTCATCAGATTATGATTGGCTGGATGGGAATAGAAACATTTGCAATTGAATGGGCTGAAAGAAGGGACGAGATTGAAAAACTTGTAGATATACAGGTTGAAAAATTGCGACAGGTATATGAAATTGTGGCAAAATCTCCTGCATTGATTGCAAACTTTGGTGGAAATGAAACAGGCAATGTGATGGGCAGGGAGAGATTTGAAAAATACGTGCTTCCCCATCATCAGGAAGCAGCAATGGTAATGCATAAGCATGGAAAACTTCTTGGCTGCCACCTTGATGGAAACAACAAAATCTGGGCAGACCTTGTTGCAAAATCAGGCCTTGACTATATTGAAGCATTCTCACCTTCTCCTGATTCTGACATGACCATTGAGGAGGCATTCAATGTCTGGCAGGATAAGGTGTTATGGATCAACTTTCCATCGTCTGTGCAATTATGCTCCATTGAAGAAATTGGAAAAACCACCCAGCACATTATTGATGTATCAAAAGGTCGCAACCTGATTATCGGTATCACTGAAGATATTCCTGAAGATAGATGGCAGGAAAATCTCTGTGCAATTTCAAGGGTCATTAACAGAAACCTATTTTAAAAATGGCACAGCAGAATCTTTTCATCACAGGAAAAAAACTGTGAAATCTTTGTCGTAAAGGAGAATGCCGTGGAAGAAAACATTTTTGCCCGTCCTGTAATAGTGTTAAGTGCGTGCCTGAATTCAGAACCGGTCAGATACAATGGCGAAATCCTGCATGACGCTTTTGTAGAAAAATTGAAAAATTTTGTTGACATTATCACAGTGTGTCCTGAAGTAAAAATTGGTCTGACTGTCCCGCGAGACCCGATAAAACTATATCTTGAAAAAGATATCTACCGTATTTATCAGACAAAAACCAGTATTGATTACACGGAAAAAATGATTGAATTTTCACACAAATTTTTGAGCACATTAAAAGAAGTTGATGGTTTTGTATTAAAAGGAAAATCCCCATCCTGTGGTTTTTCAGGAACTAAAGTGTACAGAGATAAAAATGCAAGGGATATTTTGAAAAGAGGTATGGGATTATTTGCACAAATCGTGAAACAAACATTTCCAGAAAAACCCATTGAAGATGAATTGAGATTGAAAAATCCAGAAATCAGGCAACATTTTCTCACAGCAATTTTTGCGCATGCTGATATGAGACACTTTGAGAACAATGCGAAGTCAATCAGGGAACTTGTTGAGTTTCACACAAAATACAAGTATCTATTGATGCTGTACAGCCAGAAAAAATTGCAACAACTTGGAAAAATTGTTGCAAATTACAAAAAAGGGGATTTTGAAAACACACTTTCAGAATATGCAAAAACTTTTTATTCTGTATTTGAAAAAAAACCTGGCATTAAAAAACACTATAATGTTCTTCAGCACATATACGGTTATTTCTCAGATAAAATCCGGCCTTATGAAAAAAAACATTTTCAGTCCCTTCTGAAAAAACTTCAACATAGCCAGATTCCACTCAGCACAATTTTTGAATTGACAAAAAATTTTGCGTTCAGGTTTGAGAATCTGTATTTGATGTCCCAGAAATACTTCAGTCCCTACCCTGAACAACTGGAATTCGGTATATCAGGATAGGGACTTTGTTATTACTGCGGATATTCTGCCTTTATAAAATCATTCCAGGTAAGAGACGCAACATGCCCATCAACAAATACAGCATTGATTAACTCAAACTGCCAGTGCCTTCCATAACCATAAAACATCCAGTACGGATACCACACCAGATTGTAGTCTGAATCCGAATATTTTGTATCCCTGTTATCCCGTACTTCTTGAAAGATTTGCTGAAACAAAGTAAAATAATCTCGAGGTGGCTATGCGAGAAATAAATCAAAAAGAAATTGTCTCAATTATTGAAAAGGCAACGCAGTGCGGGCTTGATGCAAGCTTGCTTTATCAATGCGTGATAGAACTTGCAGAAGAAGGACTTCTCACTGCTTCCTGTATCAATGCTGCTGCAGGAATTTTGCTCAGTGACCTCGGGCTTCCAGAATACTTTTTCAGAGGGCTTTCAAAGGATTCATTGAAAACAGTGTTAAAAACAATCGCAAGCAATCTGGAAAAGGAAGACAATGTCTATGTGTTGCGAAGTGAGGTGTCAGAGGTTCCATTTACTGTGGAAGGTGGAGTTCAGGTAAGAATTGCGACAGCAGAAAATCGTGACAGAATGGAAAAGATATTAAACCCTGTCATGTCAGGAAACAGGATTGAGTATTATTATGATAAAAAGCACAACTACTACACATATATCATCAGACCTGAAAAATGCAAGGAATCAAAAGATATAGCGCCAGGAGAATCGCCTTTTGCATTCGATAATATAGTTTCAGGATTGCCTGTTCCAGATATTACAAAAAAAAGATATGAAAAATTTCTAAAAAAAGTTGAAGAAAGTTTTGTCCCGATCGTCTTCGTTTCAAAAGCGAAAAATACAGGGGAAATCCGCATCATGTTCAAAGAAGATTTCTCAACTTCAATTCTTCCTGTTGTGCGAAAAATGTTTGAAGATACAGGTACGACTCTCAACCGTGCATACTGGGAAACATACAGGGGTAAAACAGGAAGAATTGAATCAATCTGTTCTCTTTATGTTGAAGGTGGTATTTCTTCAGAAAAACTTAAAACAGCAATAAACAACCTGTATTTTTTGCTGGCTATACAACCCTCTGAACTTGATGAACTTTATACTGATGGACAATTAAATTTCTTTGAATACCTTTTTGCGCTCGTTGCTTCTATTTTTGTTCATACATTTATTCATAAAACAGACCCTGTTGATAAAAATATTATGGAATCTCTTTCAGAAAAGGAAATGAAAGACGCATTTGCAAGAAGGATTTTTGAATCAAACAGGGCTGAATACAGTAGAACCGTGATTAAATCTGTCATCAGACAGAATCCTGATTTCATCAAGAAAATTTTTGCCATCTTTGATAAAAGGTTCAATCCGTCGCATCCTGAGAAAAATTTTGAAAAAATTTTACAACAAATTGAGGATTATAAGAGAGAAGTTGAAATTGCGTTTGCAGAAGATAAAACGACAGCAGATATATTCTTGTTTTTGAATAAACTGATTACTGAAACAAAGAAAACAAATTTTTACCAGGTGATCAAACGATCTTTTGCCTTCAAATTTACGGGCAATATCCTTGACCCTGTTGTCTTTCAAAAAAAGGTCGAAAGAGTGTTTTTCGTGGTTGGATTTTATGCCATTGGTACAATGATGCGGGCTGAAGAGATAGCAAGGGGTGGAGTCAGATTAATCAGGGTGACAAAGAACAACTATGAGACAGAACTGGATTATATGCCACTATTGAATTATGATTTAGGTCCAGTGGCTCAGAGGTTGAAACACAAAGATATTGCAGAAAGTGGAGCAAAATCTGTGATTGTTCCATATCCAGAATACGCTGTAGAAGGATTGAACGCCACACTGGATTTTGCCAGTGGCATCCTTGACCTTGTAATTCCCTGTGATGAGATTGTGGATTACTATGGCAAGCCAGAAATGGTTTTCTTTGGCCCTGATGAAGGAACAGGTGCATTTATGGATGATGTGGCAAATCTTGCAAAAAAGCGAAAATATAAGTACTGGAGAACCATTACAACAGGCAAATCAACAGGTATCCCGCACGACGCATATGGACTGACACACGATAAAAAGGTGTTTGGACTTTTCCCGAAAGACAATGGTACAGAACTTCAAATTGAAGGAAGAACGATTATTACCACCAAGGACACAGAAGAAATCTATAAGATTATTGGTGAAAACATTTATTCCAGCGGCATGACAACCACAGGTATTATGGCGTGCCTGAGAACTGTGCTTGCTCATATCGGAATAAAGGAAGAAGACACATCATTGATGATGACAGGTGGCCCTGATGGAGACCTTGGCGCAAATCAAATCCAATCGTATAAAGGAAAAATTAAACTCATTATTGATAGTGGAAGCGTGCTGTTTGACCCTGTAGGTCTGGATAAAAAGGAACTGATGAAAATTGCTTTTGCAAGGCATACTAAACCGAGACAGAATACGTTAGCATATCCAGAAAAAAAACTCAGTCCTGATGGCTTCAAAATTCCAAGAATAAAACAAAAATTTTCTTTACCGGATGGAACTATCATTGAAGATGGAACATTCTTCCACAGAAACTTTCTCTCTGATACAACGCTGAGAAAATACATAAAAAAGGCAAATATCAATGTTTTTGTGCCATGTGGTGGATTCAGGTCAACCATCAATTCTGAGAATGTCAGCAAATTTCTTGAATTGTTTGCAGAACTGAAAGTTATTGTGGAAGGTGCCAATGTTTTCTTTGACGATACAGCAAGGGATGTCATTGCAAAAAGGGGAATTTTACAGATCAGGGATTCTTCAGCAAATAAAGGAGGTGTCACAAGTAGTTCAATCGCTGAAGTGTTGCCTGCTTTTCTTCTTGGAAACAGGTATGAAGAAATTCTCGTGAAACATCAGAAAAACAAAATTGAACTTGTAAAGTCAGTATTTTCAATTATTGAAAGAAATGCAATCGCTGAAACAAAGATGTTGCTTGAACTTGGCGAAAAAACAGGAAAACCTCTGCATGCGTTAAGCATGGAAACAAGTGAAATGCTCTTGCAATTGCAGGAATATCTTTATACAAGACTCGAAGAGTTGAAAAAATATACTACGCTGATTGAAAAAATCGTATCCATGTATGTTCCTGAAAACCTTGTGAAAATAATCGGGATAAAAAAAATTATGCAGATTCTCAACAGATATGAACTGAGACCATACCTTGATGCCATTATCACAAAGAAAATTGCTCAAAGCGCGCTTTATCAATATGCTTCTGACTGGGACAATTTTTATTTTCGTCTCAGAGAAAATTTTATTGACACAATAAAAGAATTGTTTCTGTAAACTGTTTTTTATATAATAGTGGGAACAATGGGGTTATCAAGGTTTCAAGTTTGTGGTTTTTTCAAATGCATCGTTCACCTTAGTCCTCTCCCGCAAGGGGAGATGAAAAACAATAGGGTGATATAGCAATTTTTTAACAGGGAGAAATGATGAAAATTTCTGTGTATTCTTTATCTGCATCTGATAAAAAGGTGCAGGAAGTTATTGAACTGGCAAAAAAATATCAATGTGATGGAATTGAATGGTGGTGCAGAGAAAAAGCCCACATAGACCTAACAGATTTAAAAAATTCTGCCATGAATGTTTCAAAAATGATGGATGACTCGGGTCTTGAATGTGCAGGACTTGCTCCTTATTTCAACTTTAATGAAACATCTGACTATATCGGCAGAATTTTTGAGACAGCGTGCATCCTTAAAACGAGAAATGTAAGGTGTCACAGTCATATATTTGATGGGAATGAATCTGTGGAAGAATTAATGAAAAAACAGAGAACCTGGCTTGAAAAAATTGTCTTGCCAGAAGCAGAAAAGTTTGACATCAGGTTGAATATTGAACAACATCACTATAATATCTGCTGCACTGCCAATGCATGCAGGCAACTTGTGGATGGGCTGCCTGAAAGGCACTTTGGAATCATTTTTGACCCAGGAAATTCTGCGGTTGAAGGTTTTACAAGGCCTGAATATTTTATCAGCGTTTGCGGGAAATATCTTGCGCATGTTCATGCGAAGAATTGCAAACAGATAGAAATTCGTGAAGGCGCAATTTCAGGAAGAAAATACAAAATGGAATTTGGCTCTCTTGAAGAGGGAGACATTGACTGGGTTGCGATTATTAAAGCGCTTCAAAAGGCAAACTTTCAGGGATTTGTTTCCCTTGAAGCCCTTGATAAAAGACCATCAGAATTAAAGTTTCAGCAGGACATCGTATTTCTCCAAAATGCACTGAAACAAATCTAAATCTGGAGGCAATATGGACAAACGATTACATGGTTTGATTCCAGCAATTGTAATTCCATTTGACGAAAAAATGGAAATTGAACATGATGTGCTTGAAAAATACCTCCAGCAGTATATCGTTCCGGCTAAAATTGCAGCCATTGCTGTTAATACAGATGCAGGCGAGGGCGCATTCCTTTCCCAGGAAAAAAGAGAGGAAATTCTTGCAATCACAAAGAAATACTCAACAAATGTTCCTGTGGTGTGCGGACTTGGCGCTCAAACAACACAACAGGCACTTGAATACGGAAAAAGATATAAGGATCTTGGTGCTGACTATTTTCTTGTATTTCCACATTTTGCGTTCAAAGGTTCAAGAGGAAAAGATAAGGCAGTGATAGAATATCATATTGCCCTTTCAAAAATCGGCTTGCCACTAATACTTTTTCAATTACAGGAAGACCTGGGTGGAGCTTTTTATTCAGAAGAAACCATTGAAGAACTTGTTCAAATTGACAATGTGGTTGCAATAAAAGAAGCAAGCTTTGATGCATTGAAATTCAGAAACATCCATACACTATTACACTGGCTTCCAAAAAGGATTTCACTTCTGACAGGCAATGATAACTTCATTATTGAGTCGTTTATCCTTGGTGCAGATGGTGCCCTCATTGGGTTTGGTTCGGTTTTTACAGGTCTGCAGGCAGACGCAATCAATCTTGCAATTTCCGGTCAATACAATCAGGCAATTGAAAAGTTTGCACCTATCAATGAGTTATGTGATTTTTGTTTTTCTTCTCCAGTAAGGGATTACAGGATACGAATGAAACATGTGCTTGTAAAACAGGGGATTTTCAGGCATGCATATGTTCATCAGCCACTACTGGACATTGATGAAAATGAAAAGCAATTGCTTTCAAAAATTCTAGATAGGATTTCTTTATGAATTATCTATTGCGTCTCAATCAACTGGCACAGCACTTTCTTTTTCATCCAATTGTTGAAAATTTTGACCAAATTATTCTGGAACAATTGCAGATTGATATTAAAGCCAGATACGGCAAACATCAATTGAAAAATTGCCTCATGGTTGCCCCTGGTCAGATGACAACTTCTGTCTCGCAGATTGAAAAAATCAAAGAATCTGGCTTTGCAGGATGCGTATTGAAATCAGTTGTGGCTGAGGATAAAAAGGGACATTGTTCAATGGTGAAACTGCGAAAAAAACCAAGTTATGTTGAAACTGTTTATGATGAACAAGATATAGAAGGTCGTTATCCAATTATCCACTGGGATGGAGGACTTGATTTAAGAAATCTTGATGATTATCTGAATTTTGCGCATGAGGCAATAAAGTTGAATTCTTCTGATTTTCTTGTTGCTGCTTCTATATTGGGGCATCTTCCATCTTTTGACAGTGATTTCAATGAAAACGAATGGATTTACACGACTGAATCTCTGTACAGTATTGGCTATAGAATATTTGAAATTGACTTCTGCCCATTTCTGAAAGAGCAAAACGAGTTAATGAATCAGAAGACAATCTTACGATGGTATAAAAAAATACCTGTGATGATAAAGAAAATTTTCAAGGATATCCAGGTTTTCCCGAAAATTATGAACCTTGATTATGGAGTTGATTTTCAGATAAAAATGGTTGAATCTTGTCTTGCTGGAGGTGCTGATGGCGTAGTTATTGGAAATCGCATTTATAAAACAGAATATGGCTGTGCTCATGGTGGCATTGAACTTCGCAAAAGAAATCTTGCTCAAATAAGTAAAGTTCATCACATATATCCAGATGCCAGCATTTCAGGAACAGGCGGCATTTACACTGGAAAAGATATTGTTGATTACATCAATGCAGGTTGTGAGAATGTCCAGATTCTCAGTTATCTGATGGGAAAGGTAAAAAAGCCATTTCTTAAAAATGGCAATAGATTTCAGCAGGTGTTTTACCAGTTGATGTTTGATAAAGAAACCGGCTATCTTTTCTGTCTTCTGAAACAAAAGGAGAAATATGAAAATTGTTGAAAATGGTATCGCACTCTGCAATATCCATATTCCAGAAAAACCATTTCCTGTGGAAATCCATTCTGCAAAACAACTTCAAAAATACCTGAAAAAAATTTCTGGCGCAAAATTCAAAATTGTCAGAGGCCTTCCTGAAAATGGCCCTGCCATATGCATTGCTGAAAAAAGTCATACTGCCTTTGAAGAGACGAAAAAAATGGAACCTGAATCAATAATGAGGCTTTTTGATCACAATCGATTATTTCTCATTGGTGGAGACAGGCGCGGAACACTGCTTGGTATATACGATTTTCTCAATAGAGAACTTGGTTGCGTTTTTGCCCAGCCAGAGATTGAGTTTATACCTGAAAAACGCACGATAGAAATTTCAGAAAAATATTTTTATCACCAGCCATTTATGAAAAGCCGATATGTGCTGGGAGATGGAGATGAAAAGATGGTTGAATGGTGTGCAAAAATTGGTTTAAGTCATTCTGTACCACCGAAACAGGATAAAACACCAGAATTTCAGGGAGAAAGAGAACTACTTTCTGAAAAATCAGGAAAAATCTGGGCTCATCAGGCAATTGAGATACGGGGTGAGTCAGGCCTATCAATAGGAGGCCATGCATGCGAGTCCATTATGCCACCCAGCAAGTATTTCCAGCAGCATCCTGAATATTTTGCATATAACCCGGCACAAAAGCCAGACGCCTTACATAAAATGAAAGATGGCAGGGATTCTTTTGGTATATGCTGGACACATCCTGAAGTAAAAAAAATTTTTGTTGAGTATTTTTTGAATTTTTTCAGGCGATATGATTATGTGAAAAGATTTACCTTTTTCCCGAATGATGGTCAGCCGCCATGCTTCTGCGACAGTTGCAGAAAACAGGAAGAACCCTGGCAGGGCATTACAACAAATCAATTGCAATACACAAAAAACTATGTTCTGTTTGCAGCAGAAATTGCAAAACAAGTGGCGAAAGAATTTCCTGATGTGAGGATTGAAGTGGGTAGTTACAATGGCCACACAGAACTTCCTGATGATTTTGATTGTGAACTTCCTTCAAATCTTGATGTGCTTTTCTGTATCTATGAAAGAAAGTGGGATAGAGGTCTTGATGATCCACCAACAGACCAGGAGTTGAGGAAAACACTGGCAGAAACAACAGTTTCAACTTATGAAAAAGATGCAAAAAAATACACAATCTATCCTGAAATTTTCAAAAAGTGGAGAAAATATACAAAGGGGATATTCAGATATTATGACTATCTGACAAGTACGCTTGGTTCAATGGGGATGCTGTTTCCTGTGAGCAAAGGCACCATAGGAACTATAAAATTTCTAAAACAGCAGGGATTCGAAGGGTATGGTTCTCAATGGTTCAATTCTCCTGTAATCTGGACATCTTATGGATTGTCTCTCTATGTTGCAAACCGATTCACCTGGGATGAAAATCAAACATGGGAACATCTTGCAAAAGAATACTGCCTTGCTCTTTACAGGGAAGCAGCAATACCAATGTTTGAGTATTATGAGACACTTGAAAATTCTGCAAGAAATGTAAGATTTGGAATGGGTATCCCAGAGATACTTCAGGTTTTTGACGACCATACATACGCAACCTGTAAAGAAAAACTCACTCAAGCAATGAAACTTGCTACATCAGGAAAAATAAGGAAACGAATCAAAGACCAGAAACTTCTCCTTGAATTCGGGCATCTCTTTTATCAAACAAGGGAAATTGAAAAAAAGATTGAATCTTATCTGAAGCAGGACAATATTGATGACTGTTTTATTCTCGTTGCACAACATGCAAAAATTGATGACAGGATTCAGAAACTTTTTAATTCTCCGCTTCTTTCAACATATAAAACCTGGCGTGGAATTTTATACAGGCACATTCTTGGTTCAACTGATGATAGGCGAGGGCTTCTTCATGTAATAAAACTATTGAAAGACGCCACAAACATCAGATTTCATAACCTGTGGTACAAGGACTGATTATTGTGGAATAATGTCATCATCATTGATGATGCCAAGGTCAAATGCAATTTTCAGTGTGTACATTGAGTGTATCCAGCCAATAGGCCATTTTGCGCACCTGAAGGATGCTTTGATAAACTTTGCCACCCTGTCAATCCACATTCTGTCGCCTGTCATATAATAGGCATAGGCAGCAGGGTTCATATCGCTGACGCGGTGATAGGCAAAAGGTGTCATGAATTCAGTTGAAAGTCGCCATTCTAACTGGCTTAGCATAAAATTCTTTGTTTCATCATCTTTTGTGATTTTCCAGTACCAGAACATTCCTTCCCAGGTTGCATAATCACCATATCTGACAAGCTTTATTGGCATTGAATGGGGCTTGGGAGCAAACATTTTTCCATATTTTTTCACCTGCTGCATCAAATTTTTCTTGATAATTTTCTCACACGCCTTCAGATATCTTGGGTCCCTGTGAAAATGATAACACCAGGTAAGATTAATCATGGGCTGGCCTGATTCCCTGTGGTCTCCAGAAACAAGTTCAAAGTATTTTTCATCCTCAATCCATTGAAGAAGATTTTCACAAATTCTTATGGCTGCCTTTTTAAATTCGATATCTCCTGTGAGTGCATATGCAAAAAGGAGTTCTGTAAACCACATGTGAGAAGGATATGCTGCGCCATCATTATGATTCAAACAATGGGCTACCATTCCACCATTTTGAAGTTTATCAATGCTAAAATCAACAAAATCAACCTCAAGAATATGTCGTGCAATTGCGATACCATTTTCTAAACAGGTGTAATTTCCTGTCCTGAGGTGATTCTGGAAATAAACATGCCCGAACATCTCCTCATTGTTTGCTCCATTGTCTCCATAATCCCAGAAGCCATCAGGTAGCATTGGAATGACTTCCTCTGTCCAACCAAGTGTGCCATATGACACCTTTATCCATCTATCAAGAACCTTTTTCTCAAAGAGAGGTCTGTTTTTTATGTCATATTCAGGAAGCATGTCAATGGCAAAAACCCTGCATTTTCTTACATGCTCAATATCACAGGAAATTTCCACTGGATTTTGAGGTGGCCAGCCAGGCATCATCGGGACTTCCCATGACAGATACTTACTTTGTATTTCCATATCAGAGGTATCAGAATTCAAGGGAGCAACAAAAATTGTGTGGGAACGACCTGCTCCCTGGGTGATTGAAAGTTCGTTTGCCCAATCAGGCCAGAGTCCGAACAAAATTACATTTTTCTTACTTTTCAATTCTTTTGGATGAAGGGTATTCATCTGATAAAAGGAAACAAGAATCCCACTATTTTCTCCAATAAGCCCTAAATATGGAAACACAAGTCGTTGACCAAGAGAAGTCCTATATTTTACATTCCTCAAAAACCATGGCTTTTCCTCATCAGGGTCGTGCAAGACCTCTTTATCCTTTACGAAAACAAAACCATTGCTTCCTTTTTTATGGCTGTTGTGGTAATTTTCAAAATCATCTGTGTCTGAAGCCACAATACAAACGTCTTCATCAACCCTCAAAAATCCAGGGACATAGTATCTTGTTAAATTCTTGCCGCAGAAACATCTCTTCGCATTTTCTTCAACTGATGGTCTGCATTCAATATAAAATGACTTTATCGTAATTCCAGGTACAGGAATTTCCCTGTTTCTGAAAGAATATGTGATCTTCACATCGTCTCTATTTGCAAAGACCTCAAATCTCAAAAAATAGTCAAGCATCTCATCTTTATCTGAGCCATGCTTGCCATCAATTCTCACAACACATCGTACAGGATTTACATGCTCAAGTGTAATCCTGTGATTTCCTTCTTTTGCTGAAAATTTCTTGCCTTTTTCATTTTTGAAATTGATGTCAAAGCTATCTGGCACAATCACATCCTTACCTGATGCTTCCCATTTTTCTACCAGATGTCCCTGTTGTGAAGATAGAACAAGTTTGACCAGACCATTGGTGATGCAAACAAAATCCTTTCCGGTTTCAACCTTTACTGGATTTTCTGGCTGTAATTGGGATTGTTCTTCAATCAGTTTTGCATAAACTGTTCTGCTTGAAGATTCATCAATGCTATCAACAATAAAATCAACAAGTGTCCACTGGATACTGTTGTCCTGCCATTTATTCAGGGTAGTGGCTGAACAGAAAATACGGTTTCCTTTTTCATCAAAAAGCCCTATGCTCTTTTCGTCAAATAGCACACCCTCAGGCCAGCAAATGCCATAACTGATGGGATGATTTTTCAGTTTTCTATGAATCCTGTTTTTTAATAAAATTTTTTGCTCCATTTTGTCTTCCTTTGTTCGTTGAATTTCTATCAGAACCCGTTATCAGTTTGTGAAAAACCTTGTTATCCGAGAATTGGAACATCAAGCCATGTACCACCTTTCATCGCTGATTGATGGGCAATAATGCCAGGGATTGTCCATTCAGTTGCACGAAAAACATTGATGGGAACTTCAGTATTATTTTTTATTGAATCTAGGAAATCCCGTATCATGTAATATTCAGAAGTTCCATGGCCGCCCTTTTTTGCCTCTTCAGGTGCATTCGGGTCAACAACAGAACTGGTGAAAACTTCTCCATCATCAGGAGTTTTGCCATCTACATAAATAAATCCCTCACCCTTTACCCTTTTATTTTCAAGATGCCCCTTCGTTCCATAAAGACAGTACCAGACAAAGTGAGGACATGCTGGTACCTGACTTCGCAAAATCTTTACCACAGCACCCGTTTCTGTTTTGAAAAATCCAACTTCAAAATCAAGAAAGCCAGGATGGTCTTTGAACTGCGGGTGTATATTAAACCCTGTCGTGAGCCCGCATGCCTTTACAATTCTATCTTTCATCAACATCAAAAGCGGACCCAGAGTATGTGCGCAGTACCATATGGGAGGTCTTTCATGCCTCCAGTAAAATTGACCGGTTTCCGGATTGACAAGAAGATGAAAGATGTTATGAATGTATTCTCCTTCTGCATAGAGAATTTTTCCAATTTCACCTGCATTTATGATTTTTTTCCATTCTCTTATGTAGTGAAAATAACAGTAGTTTTCAGCCATCATATACTTTTTTCGCGATTTTTTTACTGCCTCAACAACCCTTTCACATTCTTCAATCGTGTATGCCACTGTCTGTTCACATAAGACATGTTTTCCTGACTGAAGGGACTTGATGGTCTGTTCAGCGTGAAAAGGAATTGGTGTTGCAATCATGACAATGTCCATATCGTCATTGAGAAAATCATCAAAATTACTATAGCGAGCACTGTCAGGAAGTTCAAAGGCATCACCAACTTCAGCAAGTTTTTTCTGGTCTATGTCGCATATTGCTGAAATAGTAACATCAGGATGAGACGAAAAGACACTGACAAACCCTCTTCCTCGTGAAAGCCCAACAATACCAATTTTTAATTTTCTCATTTTTCCATTTCTCCTTTTTCTTTGTAAATTTCACACAGCATTGCAATTGCCTTCTGAACCATCTTTTCAACTCCAGTAGGAGTGGGTCTTGCACTTCTTGCAATGAGAGATTCATATCCTACCTGTTGCCATGCTTGTTGTGTAATTAGATATCCAAGATAGTCACCACCAAGTTCAACCGGGTATGTAAACGGGAAAGGACTTTCTTTTTTGATTTTCAATCCCCATTCTACAAAAAGTTCTCCTGGTAATGAAACAAAACCCACATCATCTATGCACCACGCCTGAAGAATTGTTCTGTCTTCTTTCTTTCCTGTCTTTCGCATAATCTCGAGTTCCTTGAAAAAAACCTTTTGAGATTCTTCATCCCAGCCAGAAGCCATAATTCTATCTGTCTGGTCTTTTGTAAAATCCCTTATCGGCACAGTCATTTCACATTTCTTTACGCAAAGAAAAACAGGTCCTGATTCTGGTTTCCTTGTTTCAACAGCAGAAATAATTTTCTCAGCAAGAGCGTCTCCCACCTGCCTGTGTCTCAAACCTGTTGAATTGATATCTCCGCATGCACCAGGCATAAAAAGTGTGATAACATCAGGACCAAACCTTTCTCTTATTCTTGCTGCAACAACACCAGGATAATCAGCACTGAATTTGGGACCAAAGTTTGTATTTGTATGAAGTGTAAAATGAAAAATAATGGCAACAAGATTACCGTGCATATCATCAAAACAAAAGATACCAATTTCAGGGTCAATTGGTCCTGCACTTCCTATGGACTGAACATCCTCTGGTGCATTATGCAAAAGCCATGTATTGATCACACGTCCATTTTTAAACAAAATCCTCCTATTATGAGATAGCCCGTAGTGAAAACTTCTCAACTTTGAAAATCTAACAACCTTTTTATTTTTATCAGCCATTGCAATGCACTGCGTCATTTTTTCTGGAATACTTCCCAGATATTTTCTATCAAGCAAACTTTCATCAAGAAACAGTCCACCTGTATAGGGACCAGTGTGAGTGTGACTTGCTGCCCATACGATGGATTCTGGCAGAATACCTGTTTTTTCATAAGTAAGTTTCATTCCCATTTCAGCGGTGTTTCTATCCAGGGCAATAAGGTCAAATATTACATATACGAGTCTGTTTTTTCCTGACTGGATGGAAATTGCCTTTACATAAAGGGGGTCTTCAATGCCTGTGGATTGCCTTGGCTTCAATGAGCCAGCGAGAAACGTTCCAATCGGTGGAGTAATATCTACTTCAGCCACGCCTGCAAGCAGTGTCTCAGAACCAGTCATTTGATATCCTATTAAATATAGAAAATTTGGGCAGTTGCCACACAACTGTCATGCGGTATAATCCTTACCCAGTGTGCTGAAAAGCCAGACGGAAAATTAAAAAATCCATAGCCCTTTTTTGTTTTTATTTCTGTAAAAGGATACCAGACTCCTGTACCCTGGAAATCAGTTTCTACTGTAAAACGAATAGATGAATTGCCACTGTGAGAGATATGCAGGCAACCAGGTGTAAAACCTGTCATCAAAAATGGGTCTGATGGAACACGTGGTTTTACGGGTGTTTCCCACCATGGACCGCCCCAGCCAGATGGTTTTCCGAATTTCCACAGGTCATCTGTCTTTCCAAACCATAGATTCGCCTGGGGTTGCCCGACGAATGGATTTGTGTCACCAATTGGCGTGGTCTGATCTCCTGCCAGAACAAGCAGCCCATTCCAGCAGCAGAAATCAGGAATAATCCTCAGGTGTCTGCAAACCGGGACAATACCCCACACACAGTTTGCATAACTCATTGCTGGCAGCTCGTAGAAAATACCACTGGCATCCATTAACCAGCGTTCACTCTCAATTTCCCGGATTCTTGGCCATTCTGTTGTAAAGGCATGGTCCTGGGTATGAGTGCCTTTTGGTAATCTGTAACATTTCCATCCAGTTTCAGGCAGAAACACATAGAACAAAGCAGAGCATCTGTCCTGACCGGTTGCGTAAATTGCATCGCCAAGTTTAGTATACCTTCCAGTAACAGCGTTAAATTGAGTTCTGTCAATTATTTTCCATTCCCTGCCGTCCCATTCTGCCAATCTTCCATCGCTTTCTGCCTTTTCAAAATCTTCTGGATAATAAGAGTTGTTGGCCACAAAAACTCTGTTATGCCCGGTAAAAACATCCTTGATATCAATGACTCTTTCATCTTTCATTCGCAATTTTCAAATGGTGGAAGAATTTTATTCAGTTTTGATGCCTTTTCTGCTGCCTCAATCACACCGATGACTCTTCTGGACTGCTCTGGTTTTACAATCAACTCTTCTTCCATCAAAAGATGGTCAGCAATGTTTCTGTAATACTCAGTATGTCCGTAGGATGGAATGATTTTCACAATTCCTTCCTGTCTTACTCCTGAAACAAAACTCACAACATTGATTCTATCAGGAGTATCCCAGTTGACCTCAATGGCTCCTTTTGTTCCAAAAATTTTCCACTTTGGTTTGTTAATGGCTGTTATAGAAGAAATCATGAAATCAGCAGTAACACCATTTTCAAATTTTATCAATGCCTGGCCATGGTCTTCGTTTGAAACAGAAAACCACACCCTTTTCTGAAAATCACCTGAAATGCCTGTAATTTTTGATGGAACAAGGTTCAAAATCCAATCAATAAAATGTGCTCCCCAGTCGTGCATTACTCCGCCACTGATTTTCTTATCAGAACGCCACCAGTATCGTGGATGAGCATAGTTACCAATAAAACACTCTATATGGAAAATGTCTCCAATCAAACCATTGTTAACCAAGTTTTTTATGGCAATATAGTCCCCATCCCATCTTCTATTATGGAATACGCTGAGCATCAGTTTGTTTTTTCTCGCAGTTTCTATCATTTTGTTTGCCTCTTCCACGCTGATGCAGAATGGCTTTTCAAGAATTACATGTTTCCCATACGCAAAACTTTTCATTGCCACTTCAAAATGTACATTGTGAGGAACAATGCCCACAACAAGGTCTATTTCTTTCATTTTCAGCATTTCTTCAGGATTGGTAAAATATCCCAACAAATCAGGTAGTTCCTGCCTGGCTGCATTAACCCTTTCAGGGTTTGTATCGCACACAGCCACAGTTTTCATTCCAGATGTGGAATTAATCCAGGTTGCATGTCCTTTGCCCATTCCAAACATGGGTCCATAACCAACCAGTCCACAATGGATTGTTTTTTCCTTTTGTTTTTCTCCAAGCATCCAGGCAATGCATCTGATCACAATTTTTCTGAAGTCAAAGTTTTTCCAGGTCTGTCTGGTACCACCGGCAAAAATACAGCAAACCAGTCCTTTTTTATATTCTCTGACAGAAACAACAGGAACTTTTCTGTTACCAATGTAAGTTGAAAAAATCACTTTTGACTGTGTTGACTTCACATCAAGAAGGAAATCATTTATTTGAAATTCAGAAGGAAATCGTTGTGTAATATAGTGATTTTTTTCCTCAACAAAAACAGTGAATTGCTGAAGGGACCTGTCTTCAAGGCCATTGCATCCTGTAATTTCCTTTAATGCATTTGATATTTCAGCAGATGGATTGACGAACAATAGCATTCCTCCTGACCCTGCATATTCATCGAGTTTTTTTACTTGCTCTGATGAAAACTTTTTCAGAAAAACAATCACTGCGTCATAATGTGTTAATTTCTTATCACCAGCTTCTGAAACAAAAGAAAATCTTCCATCTCCTTCAAACATTGTCTCAAGTTCTGATTTTGCCCATACAGAAATATGGGATTCATCCTGGTCATACAGATAAAGAACCTTTTTCATCACAGCCCCCTTTATGATTTTCTGTAAATTTTAATTGCAAAATCCCTGTTTGTTTCTGGTAACATAAAACTTAAACTACCCTGGTTTTTTTCAATTTCTGTCTTTACAATTTTTCCAGTGTATGTATCCCAGAATTCTATCACATAATCACCAGGAATCAAGTCCTCGATCAAACACTGATTGTTCTTTGTTAGAGGCGGGTCTGAATCAGATGGTGGCTTTTTCAATCTGTCCTGACCATAAACCCATATCAGGGCTTTTTCCTGTCCAGCAAGACACAGTGACTTAATGTTGTTTTCATTTTCGCCTGTGATTTTCACCTGTTTTGGGTCAAGTTTTTCTTTAAGCCGATCAACTCCTGTCATATATTCTGCAAGGGCCTTATAATGGAAATAGAGATTTTTCTCCTCAATAAAATTGTGCCACCAGAAAAGCGCAGTGGCAGCAAACGGAAGATGGGACCCTGCCCATATCCCATTATGCAGGTCTGCTTCAATCAGTGCTTCTGGGCCTGCATTCCAGTTTCCACCGTATTCAGAAACAAAATGCGGTTTATTAAATCTTGCATTAAAGTTTGCTATTACCTTGAGATAATCAACGATATTACCTCCTCTCACATCATAATAAGCATTTGTGAGAACATAATCAACCTGTGGAAGTTTAAATACATCGCTATCATATAAAATTGTGTAATGACCTGTAATCATGTGATCGTTCGGGTCAATCTGCGAAAGATAATCTCCTATTTCTGCATACCAGTTAGCAAGAACATCTGTTTTATAAAAATTGTTGCTGGCTCCTATTAAATTCATCTCATTAACAAGTTCCCAGGAAAAAATATTAGGACTGTACGACCATCTTGCGATAATGTATCTGAGCCGTTTTTTGAATAAATCTTTTGCCTGTGGGTTGGTAAAAAATTCTTCAGGTGAATTCAAAAAACCGCCGTTTTTGATATTGTAGGGACTATCCTGCCATTCCTGGTCGCAATAGGTGCTCACAGAACCATGATTGACAATCAACAATTGAATATAAATCCCTTTTTTTGAGGCAATCTCAAGAATCCAGTCGAGTTTCCATGCATTTCTCAAGTCATACCTGCCGAGGCCTTCATAAAAATCATATCCCTTTTTCCATTCAATTGCCAGCCACCATGCTGCCATCCATGTTTCAAAAAAATTTTCTTTGTTTTTCTCCATATCATTAAGCCATGTTTCAAAATTGATTGTTCCATCCTGGGCAGCCAGTGGGCGGTGAAACAGTTGAGAGTATCTATTGTCATTTAAAGACCTGATGTTATGCCCGATTGGATAAAAAAAACTTCCGTTATCAAACTCAAAGTATCTGATATCTTTTTTGCTTGTTCGAACAAATCCAGGATTTTTTGAATCAATTGCCCTGAAGGTCATTGTAGAAGTGGAAAAAATTTCTTCACCCTTGTTTATGGATGCAGTAATTTTGTACTTATAAACTCCTTTTTCAGTTGGAGAAAATCGTATTTTCCATTCAGGCAATCCCTGTGGTTGTAAATTATCCTGACCTTTTGTTCCAGGACCTGCAAAATAAAAATCCTGATAAAAAAAGCCAGGCACAACTATTTCTCGTCCTGATGGCGAGACAAAATATCCATCAATGGCAATACAATCAGGGTCAAATGGATTTGGAAAATAAACTGGTGTTTTGAATGAAATTTCAAACTTTTCATAAAGAGGCACTTCTGTTCTATTCACCTTTAATGAGGAAAAAAGAACTGGTAAAAGACGGATATTATCAATATAAAATGATTGAGTAAATTTTGCGTCAGAGATGAATTTTATTCCGAGTTCCCGGATTTGTTCTAAGCTGTACTGGTTCCAGGGTTTTTTATGACCAGATGGGGTAAGGTCGAGGCTTGAACCAGAAATATTGATTGAAATTTTTGTTGTTCCAAATTTTACCGGATAAGATTTCGTCTGATACCATAACCACTCCCTATCCTTGATATAAACAAAAAATTTCACCTGCTGCAGTGGTGTTTCAGTGACAACCATATCAAACATCAGGGTTTGATAACCAGTCCAGTTTTCATTCAGAAGCGTTTTTATTCCTGCTTCACCAGGGAAACTTATTGTACATTTGAGGCAACCATAACCTTCTGTTGCATTCTGACTGGATTGTTCCAGAATACATTGTGTTGTAGAACCTTCAATAACACTCCAGGAGCCAGTGTTTTCTTCAAAATTAAAAAGAACCCTCTGTGGCAGGCAGTACCCTGATATGCCTATGAAAAATACCGACAATAAAAAAAGATTTTTTTTCACTTTAATGTTTTTTCCAATCAAAACCCTGAATAAGAAATCGTGGCGCCTGCGATATTGGTATAAACCATTATTACTTCAATCCCATTGCAGATACCTGTACCGGTTGTTTTCGCAGTAAATCCATTTGCATCCGACATTATGCTCCCCATACCCTTGGCATCCATAATGGTTCCTTCTCCATTTCAGCAAAAAGAAGTTTTGTGATCAACTGGTACCTCAATTCTTTATACTCTGGTTCATCCCACAGATTATGATATTCACCCACATCATTTTCAAGGTCAAAAAGTTCACCGTAGTCCTTTCTGAAATACACTGTAATTTTGTACTGTTTCTCAATATATGTTTTCAAAAAAATCGTTGTTGGTTCATGTCTGTTTTCAACAACAACCCAGTTTCTTAATGATTCCTCTTTTCCATAAAAAACAGGGCTCTGGTCAATACCAGTCATTGTGCGTGGGATTTTGAGCCCGCATAATGAAAGAATGGTCGGCGCAAAATCAACAAATGAAATTAATGCATCTGAAATTTTGTTTTCAGGAACATGCCCCGGCCATCTTACAATAAACGGAACACGCAACAAATCTTCATAATGAAACGCTCCTTTTGCTGCAAGATTGTGCTGGCCAATAAGATGTCCGTGGTCAGTGGTAAATATCACAATGGTATCTTCAGAAAGTCCCAGTTTATCAAGTTCATCAATTATTAATCCGATGTATTTATCCATCATAGAAATCATACCATAATAAATAGCAATGTCTTTTTTCAATGTTTTCAGCAAATGAAGGTGAGAATGAAAACCATGAAGTCCCATACCTGATTCTCTCCATGGAGAAAAGTCAGGATTTTTCAGTTGTGTGAGTTGAAAATGAGGAGGATTTTTTTTGTGTTCATCTGGTTTTCCGTGGGGAACTGTCAATTTTTCAGGGTCATACATGGTATCCCATGGAGATGGAACAAGATACGGTGGGTGCGGATCGAGAAAACTCGCCCACAAGAAAAATCGCTGGTTTTTCCGGTGATACTGTCTGAGAAATTTTATTGTGCGCTCAGCAATCCATGTATCGTAATGAAATTCTTCAGGAAGTGCCCAGTGCCAGCGTTGCTGGTGATGTACAGTACCTGCAGGTGCTCTGAAATATTTTCTCCAATCCCTCAGGCCCTTTTTCTCCATCCATATTGCATAATGCTGACCAACATGAAATTCATCTGTGTGGTTTCTTGCCAGTTCCACCCTTTGAAATCCATAAAAAGGGCCATGAAATTTTTTCCAGAAATCAAGGTTCTGCATCAATGGATTTGATTCTATTGAAGGATATTCAGGGGTATGTTTCAGTGGTTGAAAGTGCGCCTTGCCAATTAAAACCGTTTTGTAATCTGCACAAGAAAGATATTGCCCGATAGTTGGCTCTGTTTCAGGAAGTTTTGTTCCAAGAGACCATGCGCCATGCTGGCCTGGATATTTTCCTGTAATCAGTGATGCTCTTGAAGGAGTGCATGTGGGATTTGTACAGTATGCCCTGGTAAATCTTATTCCCTGTTGTGCCAGTTTATCAAGATTCGGAGTTTTTATCTCAGGATTGGTACAACCAAGTGTGTTATAATGCTGCTGGTCACTTGTGATAAACAATATATTTGGCTTCTTTTTCATTTTTTCTCCAGAACGATTGAGTTATAATACATTATTATGAAACAATTTTCACTGCTTATCAAGCCAGTATCTTCACAATGTAATTCAGATTGCGACTATTGTTTCTATAAAAATCTTACCGTTTATAAAAATCAACAGTCCACATTCATGACCCGCCAGGTGGTTGAAATACTGATTAAAAAATATCTATCAACCCAGCAGAATCAGTATATTTTCTCATGGCAGGGTGGAGAACCACTCTTGATGGGACTGGATTTCTACAAAGATGTTATCCATCTCCAGCAAACGTTGGCAAGACCTGGTTCTGTCATTGGTAACGGGATTCAAACGAATGGTTATCTCATTGACGAAATGTATGCAGATTTTTTTTCAACAAACAATTTCCTTGTTGGTATCAGTTGTGATGGACCAGAACACCTGCATAATAAATTCAGGAAAATTCCTGACGGAAGAAATGCATTTCATCTTGTTATGGATGGCATAAAAATATTACAGAAACACAATGTTGCTTTTAATACCCTCACTGTTGTTACGTCTGAACATGCAGGGAAAGGAAAATTGGTTTATCAGTTTTTGAAAGACATAGGTTCTGACTACCATCAGTACATTCCATGCGTTGAATATGACAAAAACAGGAAAAAACTACCATGGACAATAGAAGGTATAAACTGGGGAAAATTTTTGATTGAAATTTTTCAGCAGTGGTTGATTGACAGTCAAAAAATTTCAATACGACTTTTTGATTCAATCATTCTTGTTTTGCTAGGTCAACCATCTGGTATATGTCAGATTGAAAGAAATTGCTGTCAGTATTTTGTTGTTGAACACAATGGAGATGTTTTTCCATGCGATTTCTTTGTGAGGAACGATACCCTGCTTGGAAATATTACAGGTAATATGTGGGATGATTTGCTTAATTCTGAAAAGTACAGAAGTTTCGGCACAAGAAAATCGCTGTGGCATTCAGATTGTGATAGGTGCCAGTATCTGAAGTTTTGCGCAGGGGACTGCCAGAAACATAGAACTGGAAAAGGCAAATCAGGAAGACCGAAAAGCGTTCTTTGCGAAGGATGGCAATTGTTTTATAAAGAAACATTGCCTGAATTCAAAAGAATTGCTCAATCTTACAGACAGAGTTATCTTAGAAGAATGTCAATCGAATTTTGAACCTGGTATGCATCAATCAGTTTTTTCACAACCATTTTGACATTTTCCTGTGCCTGTCTTTCGTCAATTTTCACGCCTTCTTCGTACGCCTGCCTTACTTCTGTGCCGATATTGATTTTTGTAATACCTACTTTTATTGCCTGTCTGATATATTCTTCGTCAATCCCTGAACCTCCATGAAGAACAAGTGGAATACCAGTGGCATTTTTTATTTTTTCAAGATGCTCAATATCAATCCGTGCTCTCACTTTTTTCTCGTGCTTTGCAGCACCAGTAATTGCTCCATGAATTGAGCCAACAGAAACAGATAGCCAGTCCACATCTGTCATTTTTACAAATTTCTCAGCTGCAACAGGGTCGGTAAATCCAATTTTCTTTTCAAAAATTTCTTCATACGGTGGAAGCGGAAATGGCTCATGCCCCATCACAGAGCCAAGTTCTGCCTCAACACATATGTTTTTTCCATGCGCCATTTCAACAACCCTTTTTGTAATGCTTACATTGTCTGCAAAAGGAAGCCGCGAGCCATCTATCATTACAGAATCAAATTCAAGATCAATGGCTTCATTAATCATTGCCAGCCAGTTCACAGGCAGAAAATGTTCATCAATCACAGGAACATGGTCAAGATGCAAAAATGTGAATTTTGGGTCGGCATCGTTTTCATACTGCTGCGCAACAGATTTAATACTTTTTGCACCAAAATTTTCTATGTCTGGCCTTGAAACTTCAATAATACCAATAGTTCTGCATTCAACCAGCGCGTCAGAAATTGGTTTTACCATAGGAAGATACGCAACATTAAATGTAGGAATAACAATGTGATGATCGTAAGCAGTCTTCATCACTTTTTCAATGGTCATATAAGGATTCATGTTTCACCTCAGATAAACAATCTTTCCTGTTTCAATGGATTTTTCGCCGCCTGCGCAGATAGCGATACTTTCCCTTCCAGCAATTCCATCAGCAAGAACCTTATCTCGTGTAAGGCAACAACGCAAAAAATCATCAACCAATCCTGGGTCTCCACCACCATGACCGCCTGGAGCAAGTGTCACAGGAACAATTTCTTTTTCTCTTGTATGCCTGTAAACAATTTCAATATATGGTTTTCTATTGTCTGCTGCAGAAACAATGTACGGGTCTATTCCATAAATTTTTGCTCTATCTCCAATAAACCAGAATTCTCGCTTGTAATCAGGGGTAAACTGACTCTCCACAAAAAACGCCTTCACATGATTTTCATAATTGATTGTCAAAATTTCATGGTCATAAACATCTATTTCTTTTGCAAAAACGCACTTGTCTTCTACCTCCATGGTAATACTGGCTTCACCATAATCCCAGGAAATGTTTTTATCAAGCAGTGCTTCCGGGCAATCAAACCTTTTTGAGCAACTGGAGCATACTTTGTCATCTGGCTCATTTCCACCAAAAACCGCAAGTCCTCCTTCGCCGTAAACACGGCTGGCTCTACTACCAATAATCCAGTTAAGAATATCAATGGAGTGTGTTGCCTTCTGAACAAGAAGACCGCCGCTGTTTCTTCTCAAACGCCACCAGCCATGGAAAAAATACTGGGAACCTGTTGATACTGAATCAAATCCTCCTGCCATAATCAACCTGCCAATTTTTTTCTCAACATTGACAATCTCGTACATTTTTCTATAAAAATTGTTATACCTGAGAACAAAGCCCACGCAGAGAATTTTCCCTGATTTTTCCTGGGCTTTCAGAATTTCGTCACAGTCATCCACTGTAAGCGCCAGCGGTTTTTCACAAAGAACATCAAGCCCTCTTTCAAAAGCAGCGATTGCAATATCCCTGTGGGTGTAATCAGGACTGGTGATAATCACTGCATCTAGCCCCTTTTTATCAAGCATTTTTTCTGTGTCTGTGTATATGTCATCATCATTCAGACAAAGAACCTGCTTTGCAACAGCAAGCCGTTTTTTATCAGGGTCTGATATTGCGACAATTCTGGCAACATCCCTTTTTTCTTTCATAATATGGATGCCATAGCATCTGATTCCCCGATTACCAGCACCAACAATTCCTATGTTCAGCATTGCTCCTCCGGAATAATTTTTTACCAGAGATTATTGATGATTTCAAGGGTTTTTTCAACAAGTTGGTTGCCGCCTTCAGGACCAACCATGCACGATGGCCCTATTGCGCCATAACTTTTTCCTTTCACTGCTTTTTCTGTGGGAAGATAGGTTCCGCCGCCTGCCAGTTGCACAATAAACGATTGAACTGCTTTGCTTTGCGCCTTGATCCTGATTCCATAGTCAAGAAACAATTCAAATGGATTTGTGGCAAATACAATGTCACCTAATCTTACAACGTGTACCTCAACCTGAACATTCTTGCTTTTTTTATTTTTTTCTCTTTCCACGCATCTTTGAAACCAACGATATTTTCTATAATGATATGTAATATCCCTGTACCATCGCGGCTGCTTGGTGATTTCAGGGTTATTGTCAATTTCTTTTTTCAATCTTTCGTATTCTTTGCGAGATTTCATTGCTTCCTTTGAAAATTGCTTCAAATCTTTTGCAGAACAACTGAATCCTTTCAGCCGTAATTTTTTTGAAATCACTTCAAATTCAAGTTGCCATCTTATGTCCTTTTCAATATCGCCAAGTACCCTTTGAATGCCATCTGCAACCCTGACAGCAATATCCTGTCTTTCGCTTCTTCCTGAAAGATTCCACATCCTCTCATATGCTTTCTTACACAAAAGAATATGAGGAGATTGGTCTCCTGCTGCGCTGCATTGAGCAAGAATGAAAATGTTTTCGCCAAACCTTCTTCTCAATTCCTTTTTCACATCATGCCAGTAATCAGCGCTGATTTCAAAAAGATGTTCATCAACCTGACTGGGACAGGCGATATTCACTATTAAGCCAGTAAGATTTTTCTGGATGTCCCAGGTTCCCATGATGTTGAGTGTATGGTCTTCATAACCCTCAATGTGACTGAATTGGGGGTCGTCTGTGGTTCCATACATCTTTGATGAGCCATCATAATAAGAAACCCTTCTGTTATATCCAACAACAGCATAACCCAATCCGTAACCTATACCACTTTCTTTTCTTTTTTCCCATGCATTCTGAATGCCATGCGCGATCTTTGAAGCTGCAAACTCAATATAATCAGTAATTTTCATCACCGGAAGTTCCACACCATAAATATCTTTGATGTCCAGACCAGGTGTACCGCGAAGTATATCGCCTCCAGATTCTGGCGCAGTATGCGTATGGGTTGCGTTCATAATAATGCTTGTTTTATCAATTTCTGGAACAAGTGTTTTTGTTTTTTCTACGACTGCTCTTTTGAACTCTGCTGGAATTGCCACAAGGTCGCAACTGACCATCACTGCGTGCTTGCGATCATTTTTCCCTGTTGCTTCCAGCACAAGGATTGTTGCAGTAATAGGGTCTTTTACGCCTTCGGAAACCCTTGCGTGAAACTGTCCACACAGACACACAGGCATATCCGGCGTAATGTCAACTTCAGCCCATCCCACCAGAATCTTTTCAGTGTTCATATTTCCTCCCTATTAACCAAGAAATTTTCGCATCCTCTCGCAATAATAAACCACAAGTTCCCATTTTGCATCTGGTGGAATTCTATGGTCAGGACATGGAATATAGCCACCCAATTCAACAAGTTCCAGCAGTCGACTGATTTCACTATCAACTGCCTTTTTATCTTTCGAAAATACCACCTTGTTCATTCCACCAACGCCCCTGATGCTTCTGCCAAATTTCTCTCTCCATGGTTTGATGTTTCCATTCCATGTTCCAACTTCAATAGGGAACATGGTATTAACGCCATTGTCGAGCCATATCGGAACAAGGGCATCAATGCACCCATCGCAGTCAACGCTGACAATATCAATGCCGTAACTGTTCAATAAATCACAGATTCTTCTGTAATGCGGACCAATCTTCTTTCTGAAAACACTCGGTGAAATCAATGGCCCGTTTTTGAAACAGATATCTTCCCAGAAATGTCCAAAGTCAAATGTTACACCTGTTTCAAGAGTTGTCTTGACTGCCTGATAACATATGTCAGCATTTGTCTCAACAATTTCATCAAATAGCGCTTCGTCATCAACGAGGAGATAACAGGCACCTTCCATAGTCAACCAGTTTCTAATCCATCCATAGAGGCTGCCACAATAAATCCCCAGGGGTTCGCTTCTTTCCTGTTTTTTGAGAAAATCCATGCCTCCTTGTTCAAAAGTTAGAACATTTCGACCAGCAATGACTGGCGCTTTTAATACTCTTTCTTTTGACCACTGTAATTTTGGTAGATACAATTTTTCCCATGAATCTCGATCTTTCAAAAGATGGTCAACATCAGCAGGGATTGAGCCAGCACCCGGTCTTTGTAAGATTATCACTCCTTCACCATTGAGAATTTTCTTTGTTCCGTCAGGAAGTTCTTCGATAATCTTTGATTCAAAAGCAGGCCAGAGACAAAGAATTGGCTTGAACACATTGTACCAGTTGAAATCAAATCCAATAATTTTTGAAATTTCAAAATCAGCATAATTACCATCAGCCCAATTTTTTGCAATCTCCTCTGGAATGTGTTTTTCAGAAGCCCACAGATCAAGAGTTTCATTCCAGAATCCAAAATGAACCAGTGGCATCCTGTCATAACTTTCATAGTGAAGAATTTTTTTCACTCTTTCTCTGTTTGTCAATTTTTTCTCCTTTTGAAAGAAAAGGTATTCAGCCCTGGACTCAATAGTATCTTTTTTTGATGGCCAAAATCAGGCGGCAGAATAAGAATGCCTGTTGTTGATTCAGGCACCCTCACAGATATTTCAAAAAATTTGTGTTTTTTGATTTTCCATGATACAGAAATAACTCCGTGGGGCGTGGGTACATCTGTTTTTGTCCATTCAAAATCACACAGTACAACTTCTACCAGAAACTTTTTGAAACCTGGTTCTAATGGCTTTATACCACCAGCATAAGCAGGAAGTATCATACCAGGCGCTGCACTCCATCCGTGGCAGAGAGAAGTATGTCTGTCCCACATTTCCCAGCAACTTGTTGCTCCAAATTCAAGCATAGTGCCCCAGCATGTGCGAATGTAGTTGAGTGCTTCCTTGTATTTTTTTGCCTTAATCAGGGACAAAAGTGCATAAAACGACCAGAAGGGACTTCCAATTTTTACAACTTCTTCACCGATATAATTTCCGTGGTGTTCAGGGATAAAAGCACTCTGGTAATCGCCAAGATTTGGAAGATACATACCGCAAACACCAGCAATGTGTTCCATTGCATGTTGTCGCTGCTTTTCTGAACCTATTTCAAGCAGATTAAAAAGGAAATTCTCGTGTTGACCAATGATGTTTTCTGATGCAGCTGGTGGTTTTGCAGGACTGTTTTTTCTATATTTTTTGAATGCCTGTTTTTCTTTGCACCAGTAAAACTTTACGATCTTTTTTTTCAATAAATCTGCATATTTTTTATACTCTGATGCCTGCTGATAATCTCCGGCTGCCATTGCGATTTTTTCTGCATAAATCAATGATTCACAGAACCATCCCTGCACAGCACCATCAGCAAACCTGTCATCAAGAGATGTCCAGTCAACAAAGTTCCAGCCCGACTTTATATCAAACAGCCCATCTTGATCTGTGTGCTTCAAAAGCCATTCCATCTGTTTCTTTACTCCTGGATACGACTTTTTCAACGTTTCAAAATCTCCAGTAAAAAGATAATACTCCCATACAATCACAGGTATTCTCATCCCCCACGTAGGAAGATTTGATACCTTTTTTCCAGGACAAACGCCTGGAATCCAACCTTCTTCAGTATTTCCTGAGGTAAACTCAATTATTGCCTTTTTTGAAAGTTCATAGGCACCAAAACAGTAGTAGTTAACAAGCGCTTCTGGTTGGGCATCTCCAACCCACTGGGAGCGCTCTCTCCAGGGGCAATCAGTATATGCATCTTCCATGCACAAATTGACAGTTCTTGCTGAAAGATTGTAAATCTGCTCAAAAAGTTTATCAGAGCACTGGAAAGAACCCTGCTTTTTGGCAGGATATATTGCCTCATAGGCGAGTATTGAATGAAGTGTGACTTTCGCCTGATTATCAGTAGGATTGAAAATTCTTACAACCATATACCTGAATCCGCGCTGCTGGTTTGTGCGATGACACACCTTTCTATTTCCAAGAATTATTCTCTGTGCCTGCTTCAATGAAGGAGATTGCCAAAGTGTTGCAACACGATTGTTCCATAGGCATTCACTGTGCGCAAAATCAATAATTGTTCCTGAAGGACCTTCAGCGCATATTTCAACAAACGCAAGCGTTTCAAAGCCAAAATCCAGTACAAGACATACTGCCTTCTGGCCATCAAGCGTAAAAGATAGATGTTTCTGCCAGCGTGAAGGAACTTTTACTTCTGGATCAACAACTATTGCCTGGTCAAGTTTTTTTGCATTCCACAATGTTTCGGCTATCTTTTCCTTATCAAGAAAGTCCTGTATGTTTTCAGTGGTACAACCATAGATATCAAGAATTCGTTGTGGAATAACAACCTTTTCTTTTATCAATGGAATGGGTCTTGGGAAAAATTCTTTTGGTTGCGGTAAAGTGGAAGATTCTTTTTCAATGACATTTTTCCATTCAGAATCATCAAAAGATGGTTGTTGCCAGTTTTCTGGTTCGCTTCGTGCATCAAAACACTCAGGAAAAAAAATACCAGGGATAGAACTATAGGATTTGGCTACAATACCTTTCCACGAATTGTCAGACACAAGTATCGTGCTTGTTTCTGAATCAATTTGACAGATAAGAGCCGGTTCAATAGATTCAAAAATCTTTGTCGGCTGGCAATAGTGCTGTACAGAAAACGCAATCACATTCTCGCCTTTTTCAAGTTTTATTCTGTGAGTGTCATAATAGGGACAGGATGCCTTTCCTCTTGCAGGGCCAAACCCGATATATTTTCCATTTACCCATAACCTGTATCTTGAATCAGCAAAACAATAAATAATGGCATTTGCCGTTTTTTCTGAAACAAATTTTTTCCTGAAATAACACATGTGAAATGTATCAACTGGTTTTTCATTCAGCCATATCCATTTTGCATATTCAAACATGTTGACTCCTATTATGATTTTTTCTCAATGCTCTTAACCGCATCTGGTAAAAAATCAATGATATCTCCTGCAATAAGTGAGTACTCACCAATTTTTCTTGCAGCAAGGTCTCCTGCAAGCCCATGAAGAAATGTTCCTGTGATTGCACTATCCCATAAAGAAAATCCCTGAACAACCAGAGAACCAATAATACCAGAAAGAACATCTCCGCTTCCAGCAGTTGCCATACCTGGATTTCCTGTCAGACTGATGCGCACCCTTTCTCCATCAGAAATTACTGTCCTGTATCCTTTAAGAACAACAATCACGCCATATTTTTGCGCAAACTCCTTTGCCACTTTTTCTCTGTTTTTCTGAATGTCAGGAATTGTTAAGCCAGTAAGGTGAGACATTTCCCCTGGGTGGGGAGTGACAATCACTTTTTTCTGTTTATCAAGAATTGTTAAATGTTTTGCAAGAAGTTTCAGGCCATCAGCATCAATAACAACGGGTTTATTAATCTCAGGCAGAAGATTTTTGAAAAATTCTTCTGCTGCAAAATCTGTTGAAATGCCTGGTCCTATTACAATACCATCAGCAGTTTTCTTAATGAAATCAAGACATTTTTCGACTGCAAGCGGACTTATTGTTCTTCTTCCTGATTCTGGAAGTGGTTTTGTCATCACCTCTGTAAGTTTTATCTCAAAGATATCATTAAGGGATTCTGGTACTCCTGCGGTGACCATTCCACAACCAGTTCGCAAAGCAGCAAGACAGCTAAGGCACACTGCACCTGTTAGTCCAGGAGAGCCACCAATCACAAAAAGATGTCCGTATGTTCCTTTATGAGTATCTTTTTCCCTTTCTGGCAGAAAAATGTTTTCCATCTGTTATTACGCAGAGCGCCACTGCGATTGTTTTTGTATGGGATATTGACAGTGAAATTGTAAAATCATGATGGTTTCTTGGTATTTTCACAAAAGGTTTACCTGAATGGGTATGCTTGATTTCTATGTCATTTAAATCAAGTTTTACGAAATGGGACGTCGCTTTCAAAAAGGCAAGTTTTGCAGCAAGACAGCTTGCGAAATGAATATTCATGTCTTTATACCTGCGGCAATATTCTATTTCAGAAGGGGTGAAATGCCTTATAAAGTCTCTTTTCTTCAGCAGCGCTTCTATTTGTTTTACGTGAACACTTTCAATGCCAGATGAAATCATGAAGTAGGTGGACTGATGACACTGACAAGTTTTTTGCCCCTGCTTGTGCCAAAGACCACCATTCCCTCCTTTGCAGCATGAATTGTGCAATCAGAGCCGATATAGGTTCCTGGTCCAGGAACAAAACGGGTCCCCTTCTGACGGACAATGATATTTCCTGCTTTCACAATCTGTCCCTCAAAAACCTTCACTCCACGCATTTTGGGATTTGAATCCCTTCCATTACCCTGTTTTTTTCTTCCCATAATAGACGTATGTTAACACGATTTTTAAAACATGTCAATAAACTGTACGAGTTGAGTACATAGGTAACACTTTTTGGTTCTGAAATTGAGATAAAAAATTTATAGGAGAAACATACCCTAAAGATTTATGCGGTCTATTAAAATTATACTCTATCAACCATTCAGTTAGC
>Ga0209409_1000709_pt1 | contig 33230 bp, 31 predicted proteins | sample AD_JPNMR1_MetaG_FD_184424 | JGI IMG/M metagenome (GOLD analysis project Ga0209409, IMG submission 184424) | Active sludge microbial communities of municipal wastewater-treating anaerobic digesters from Japan - AD_JPNMR1_MetaG (SPAdes) (version 2) | ecosystem: Engineered > Bioreactor > Anaerobic...
AGGCATGCTCTTATTCCAATTACGATGTTACGGGCTTCAGATAATTCGTTGGACACATTTTTATTAACAAAGCCAGATGTTCCGGCTGAGGCTATATCGAGATTGGCTTTATCTGGTACAGCAGAAATCCAAATAACAAAAAAAACAGATAGTGGAATATTGTTAGCGGAATATTTAAGGGATGCATTTACACCAGATGGAGAGCTCATAGCAAGTATTGGGCAACTCGGAGAATATGATCAGTGTAGGGCATGGATACGTGAAAGTGATACATTAAACAACCATACGCTTGTATCTATAGATTACAGTGTGGGATACAGGATGGAATGGCGCTGGAATTTCTGGCAAAACGGAATTGTGCACACCAATGCGTTAGAAAGCATACCAGCAACGTCAATGGATTTAGTAAACGGCAAATCGAGAATAGATAATATTGAGATATATGCATATCTTCCCGGAACACGATTTGTAGGTTTAGAACAACTAACTGCATATTTTCCATCGTCATTATTATTTAAAGCACCACGATTAGGTTTACATATTGATGCAGCAGATATCCCTAAAAGAGCACGTGGTATAAAAATATTTAGAACATTGGCTACGCATCGCAACGATTGGGATCCGTTATCATTTGGATTAGTAAAGGATCTGAAGATTAGCAGGGATAGCGAAGGCAACCCAATCACACGCGATGAGGATGGTAAAGAGTTTCAGGGAGTTTACTTTTTTGATGATGTAAGCGATGACAATTTAGATTTTTCTGATAACCCAGACACATACGATGGTTTACGAAGAGCATTACATTCAAGATTTTGCGTTGCGTTAAATGAAAGAGTATATTATGGAAACTTCACGGAAGTATATCAATCGCTACCACCACGTAGCTTTGGTTTGCATACGCCAACAAACAATAATAATAATTATGCACAAATAACTAATTTTGCAGTTATAGGTGGGGTTGGTAACAAAGGCTTTCAGCAACCAGTTAATGTTAAATACAGATATGTTTACATCAATCAGGCTGGGCAGTTGTCGGGTTTTCGCGAGACACCACAAATTCAAATAAATGCAAGTCCGAACAACAGGCAAGCTGTCGTTCTTTTCTGGTTGCCATCAAGATACGACAACACCATTAAAGAGTTGGAAGTTTACAGACAAATTGACAACGGACAATATTTTTATCTTGGAAGTGTCAAGCCAGAAGACGAAGGCATCTTTGTAGATGATAACAAACCGCCCGGAAAACAATTAGGCAATACAGACCCATCGATAGAACATTATGAAGATGGCGTTCGTTGGAGCGAGCCATATCAGCCAGATTGGATTAAATTAAACAGCTTTATAGAATATCGTAGTGGAGACAATAGAGGTGTTAGAATTACGGGATTAATAGCCCAAGAAGGCAACTTGCTTATCTTTAAGGAAAATTCTATCCACAGAAGTGCAGTGCAAGCACAAGAACCACCAATCAGTAGAACTGACGAAATAAGCAGTGATGTTGGATGTATTGCACCAAATACGCTAATACGTGTTGATAATGACGTATATTTTCTATCCGCAAAAGGGTTTATGAAGTTTAATAATATGCGGTTAGAACAGGCTGACGGTTTATTTAATGAAGAGTTACAATACATACTATTGCATAATCCAATAGAATTCATAAGGGATGCTTCTGCAGCTTACAATCAGCAAACAAAAGAGATTTATCTTAACATACCAATGGCGCCAACAGTTTACACTACTGCTAATTTGTTTGGCAATTGGATAAACAACGCATCGCAAACAGGTTATACATTAGATACGAATACTATCAACGAAAGAGTGTTTTATCACGAACAACAAATTGATACATATCCAACTTCTGTAAATGATACAAATTTAGGTAACACCATTAGGCACAGGCGTCAAATTTTGGGGCATATTTACGTAATTTCGTTAGAAAAAGGTTACGTTACGAAATTTGCCTATCCGACTACTTATTTGGTTCAAAACGGGCAAAACGCTGGCGTTTTGGCGGTTAAAACAATTGACGCACGGCAATTAATTAGGTTATATTACACAAATTCGATTGGGGAATTACGTAGTGGCGATATATTCCCGAGACGCTATGGTGAAAGCATATACACAGCAGATCCATTTGGACAAACGAAACAACAAGGTATCGCTTGGTCTGGTATATATTTAGAGTCGATGTATAATCTACCGCAAGCAGTTATACAAGGTGGAGTAGCGGCTGTAATTGCTGGTGTGCGTTGGACTAATCCGGATGATGTGATTAACGTGAACAACTCTACTATTATTGGCGGTGGTACGGTTAATATAAATACTATTAGTGATTATGATATGGTATTTGATTGGTTGGAGAACAGTAAGTTTTATCAGCCGTTTCCTAACGCTAATCGTGTACGTCCGACATTCCCATTTGCATATCCAATTCCGATAGATTGCGAGTTCAAGAGTAAGTTCTTTACAGCTGAAAGCGAGACAATCATCAAACGAATTAGACGTGGATTAATAAATATCTTTTCAAAGGGAAACATAGAAGTTAGATTAGTTTCAAAACCATACGATGGATACGATGATAGATTTGAGTGGTGGAATGAAAATTTGTTTACAAATTTGCAAAAATTTTTCTATCCACCAACAGACGATGTGTTTGATAGAGAACAAGGGATAGTAATACCGGGAACGCATCGCAACATTATTACATTTGTTCCGCATTCAGATCCTGTGTTTGTTCAAGACGTGATCGATGTAATCGAAGATAGATATGGCAAGCCAGTAGTGTTTGCGGTAGATATTAAAACACGCAGGCATTGTCAATTAAATGCAATTTCACTGCATTGGAGACATATTCATACTTATTTGGGGTAATATATGGTTCAAGAGGGATATATAGAATTTTATCCTATAAAACGGGATACGCACTTTGCGGTGCATTTTGCTGTTAGCGGAATAGACTTAACGAACGTAGAGTTTGCATCGTCGCTATTTGATGTATCAAATAACACACGTAGTAAAGTAGCAGATATGCAGATAACAAAGACAAGCAACGGTTCTGTATATAATGGTTTTATAATGGAGCTCGATAGAACTATCACGCGAACATTAACTGCAAATAAAAAATACTACGGAGATGTTTTGATGATTTCAGACAATAAGCCGATAGCGTTATTTAATTACACTCTACCTGTAATTGAGGGATATACAAATGTCGATTAGTTTAAATTATGATAAAATAAACATAATTGTGCAAGAGGTAAACACAACTCCACAAATAAGCAAGGTTATGTTAAATATCCATCCGCTTGTCGTGGAAGTTTTGCCAATGCAAGTAGTAGCACTATCTGGTGGCATTGGAGATATGCAAAAATCAAACTACGACGCAAATCACGATAACATAGTTGATAAGTCTGAAATGGTTGTTAGGCGTTATGAGGCGGGCGAGATATTAAGTGCAGGTGTGCCAGTGGTTCTGATAGATGGCAAAATTTATAAAGCGAAGGCTTCCGATGTTACTCACTACAACAAAGTGGTTGGCGTAACAATTCAGGCGGGCGACGTTGGGACGCAGTTAATGGTATGCATTCAAGGTGAGGTAGAGTTAAATGTAACAAAAGGAAATACATATTGGCTTGCCGAAGACGGTGGATTATCTACGCAGCCGTCAGAGGTTGGCTTTGCCCAGATTATCGGGTTTAGTGAAAGGGATAGTTATTTGTATGTCAATGTTCAACAAGCAATCAGGAGAGAGCAATGAAATACTTGCGTATTGACACAAACGGCATAGCCGAAACAACAGCCATCAACACAAGCGCCGGGGCAGGCGACGCAAACAAAATCGTAGCAACAGGTAGCGACGGAAGGATACATAGTTCGTTGATGCCTGTCGGTATTGGTGCGGAAACAAAAAACATAACGGCGAGCGAGACGCTTGGAGCTGGGGATTTGGTTAATATTTGGAGCGATAGCGGCACGGTGAAGTGTCGCAAAGCAGATGCTTCGAACAATAGACCAGCACACGGTTTTGTGTTGAGCCCAGTATCGGCAGATGCTTCGGCAACTGTGTATTTTGAAGGCACAGTAACAGGTTTGACAGGATTAACAGCAGGTTCACGTTATTGTTTATCGGCAACGACTCCGGGGGGCGTTACAACGACGATACCGACGACGAGCGGTCAGATATATCAGCCGATAGGTTACGCAATATCAACAACTGAATTAACATTTGAGCCAGACGAGCCAATTGTAAGGGCGTAATATGAGCGTCAAAGGCATTCGGATTGGTGCAGGTGGGCAATTAGAGGAGACAACGGATTTGACAAAAGTATTGGCTATTGGTCAAAATGGGCTTATCGAAGTGGATGCAACAGCCAGCTCGGGTTCGGGCTGGCAGCCGCATCCAGATTGGCATGATATTAGCAAAGTAAACGACAACGAGATTAACTTGCTTGTTAGCGATGGCGGAGTTGGAATTGCGTTTGCAGTTACAGTTGCAAGTAGCGGGACGTATAGCATCGACTGGGGCGATGGAACAATAGAAACAAATCGAGCAAGTGGGACTACTTATGCACACCAATACGCAATAGGGGGTGGCAAGTCCGTAAACGGTGGGCAATACACGGTTTTTAAGATAAGAATATACAACGCAACAGGGAACATAACACGTTTCCAAATAAAAAAGCATCCTGATTACACACGTCTAACATACGCACCGCTTTTATGGGCTGTGTTTGGAACACAGTATATAACGGATTACTCGAATACGTTTTACACAGACGGACAAGTAGTATGCAGAGCATTACAAGCTTGCACTATACCAAGTTTTGCAAGTTGTTCGAACACGAGTTATATGTTTTATAATTGCAATTCTTTAAGCAGCGTAACGTTGCCGACGAGTTGGGGGAACGTAACGAACACGAGTTATATGTTTTATAATTGCAATTCTTTAAGCAGCGTAACGTTGCCGACAAGTTGGGGCAATGTTACGAATACGAGTTGTATGTTTTATAGTTGCAATTCTTTAAGCAGCGTAACGTTGCCGACAAGTTGGGGCAATGTTACGAACACGTACGGTATGTTTCAGTACTGCTATTCCTTAAGCAATGTAACCTTGCCGACAAGTTGGGGCAATGTTACGAACACGTACGGTATGTTTCAGTCCTGCTATTCCTTAAGCAATGTAACCTTGCCGACAAGTTGGGGCAATGTTACGAATACGAGTTTTATGTTTTATAATTGCTATTCCTTAAGCAGCGTAACGTTGCCGACGAGTTGGGGTAATGTAACGAATATGAGTTGTATGTTTCAGTCCTGCACTTCCTTAAGCAATGTAACCTTGCCATCGAGTTGGGGTAGTGTAACGTATGCAAATAATATGTTTGCCTATTGTTATGCACTAAAAACAATAAACAACCTTGAATATTTAGGTAGCACAACAACAAATGCAGATTTTACAGATTTCCTGAGAGATGCTGAAGCAATTTCAGGCACTTTGACAATTGCAAGCAGGTTATCCAAAATTGGTATTTATTCAAGCAATACTTCAGCCAAGCTCAAATGCACAGGGATAAGACTTACAAATGCAAACTCGACTTTTACAGGTTCAAGCCCCCAAGTGGATGTGTCTTATTGCTCTTTGGATGCGACTGCATTAAACACGTTATTTGGAGATTTACCTATCTTAACAGGCAAAACAATTAAAATAACAGGCAACCCAGGCGCGAGCACTTGCGATACGAGTATTGCAACAAGTAAAGGTTGGACGGTGCAAAATTAGTGCAAAATTAGGAGGCAATTATGATATACAAACTGATAGAAGACGAGCAAGGGCAATATATTGGCACAAACGGCAAGCGTTATGGTTTGCTTGAAGCGGTGGAGTTCATAGACACGCCAGAGGGGCGTGATATAGATTGCGTGTATTTGCAGAACACACAAGAAGCTATGGAGTATTTTGGGGTGCAATATGCACAAGAATCTCCTGAAGCAAACAATAATAGCACAAACATGTACTAATATATGAAAGGTTTATATGAAAAGAGTTAATCATTTAAATTCAGCTAAACAGCGTAAACGTGATGAATTCTACACGTCAATGAAAGACATTGAGAACGAGATGGTGCTATACACGGACTACTTTAAAGACAAAACTATCTTATGTAATTGCGATGACCCAACAAAAAGTAATTTTGTTAAATACTTCATAGAGCATTTTCACGAATTCGGATTAAAGCGTCTGCTTGCAAGTTGTTATAAGAAACAAGATTTGCACAGCACAGAACCCGCTGTATGGAGTGAGTACGATGGAAAGAATATGCAGATTCACGAACATAAAGGCGACGGTGATTTTCGTAGTGCGGAAGTTATTGAGCTTTTAAAACAAGCAGATGTTGTGATTACAAATCCGCCGTTCTCTTTGTTTCGTGAATATATAGCGCAATTGTTGGAATACAATAAAAAGTTTATAATTATGGGGCACATGACAGCAATATCATACAACAATGTTTTTAGATTGCTGCGAGAAGGGAGTGTATGGCTTGGGCGACATAATACTGATACAAAGTGGTTTATGGTTCCAGAAGAATACACAACATATCATTGTGCCACAGAAAAAGTCATGAATGGCAGGAAACATTTTCGAATGCGTAGCATTGTTTGGTTTACAAATCTAAAAATCAACAGAATGTTCCAAATTACCGAGTTTACTAAAACATACAATTCAGATACATATAGAAAATATGATAACTATAATGCTATTGAGGTTGGGCAAGTATCAAATATACCAAAAGATTTCGAAGGGTTAATGGGTGTTCCGATTACGTTTTTATTGAAATGTGATTATACAAAATTTGAAATATTGCAACTACATAAACATTTAAAGTTAGATGGTGCAAATGTTTTTACAAGAATAATAATAAAGCATAAACACATAACAAAGGACGAAAGGAATGCAATTAACGACAGAGCAATTAGAGATAATCAATTCGGTAAAGCAGACTAATCCTGAAATAAGCAAACGCAGACTTGCACAAATTTTGGTGCGAGAACATCCAGCGTTGTTTCCGTATTCGCCAGATAGTTTGCGACAGTTTATCTGCAAATACGAGAATTCATTTGAGTTTGCAGTCAGTGCACCAATCGTGAATGAAGTACCAGATAGTTATTATGAAGATACGCCGGTAATTAGCATTGATGGCAAAATTGGTGTTATATCGGATTTACATATACCTTATCACGACAAGCAGGCGGTTATAACAACATTAGATTATTTATCTAAGCAGAACTTAGACTGGCTTGTGTTGAATGGAGACATCGTGGATTTTCACGGTTTATCAACGTTCACGAGAGACCCAAATAAACGAGATTTAAACAGAGAGTTAAGTGTAGCGAATCAATTCTTAGATTATATTGCTGGCAGGTTTAGCAATATAATTTACGTAGCAGGCAATCACGAGTATCGTTTTGAGCGTTACGTAGCAAGTCAGGCGCCCGAGTTATGGAATGTTGAGGAAGTGTCTGTTGAGAACTTTCTGAGATTAAATAAGCGTAACATTAGGTATTTAGATAACACTGGACGGATAGAAGCAGGCAAACTAACTATTTTGCACGGCGATAGAATTGCAGGGCGTGGTGCTATTAATGTTGCGAGGTTAAGACTATTATATTCATTCAACAACATATTAACCGGGCACGACCATAGAACGCAGGAGTATATTCAAAAGAGCGTTGATAACAAAATGTATGGGAGCTGGACAATAGGATGCTTGTGCGGATTACGTCCGCAGTATCATCCGTATAACAATTGGAATCACGGTTTTGCCGTTGTTGAGGTATATAAGAACAAAATGTTTGAAGTCAGGAATTTCAAGATAGTTAATGGTTCAATTTTATAGGTGAGTTATGAACAAGAAAACTAACGTTAAATCTGTGGTGGTTTGCGATAAAAAAACAGCCAAGAATTTAGATAGGGTATACGCCATAAAAAACAAAAATGCCAATAGTGCAATTCCAAAACGCAACACTGCAACTATTGAATCGCTGCGTTCAAAAAGGAAGCGGTAGCTTGTAGCTACCGCTTTGTATGCATGTGTTTTGATATAGCATTCATTTGTTTATAGAGTTGAGTAATTCTATCATATGCAAGTAGAATGTATCAGTAGATTTACCTATTTCGTGTTGTTGAATCGTTTGTATATAATTCAATGCCGAGCGATTTTACAAAGTCGTAGAATTCATAGAGTGTGTTACGGACTTCATCACTTCGTCCGATGTAATCGTACATATTAAGTTGGGCATACTCGACTATTTCGATTTGTCGTTCTTTAACTTTTAATTTCATTATATGGTATTCGATTCTGTCTGGATTAAACAAATCGAAATATATTTTCCATTGTGGTGAGTTATAGTATCGCTCTATATCGATATGAGATGTTGTTTTATATTCTATCAAGTTGTTGCCGATGATTGCATCCGCTATACCAGATAATGTTATAACATCTCCTTTGTATGGATATTCTTTGCTAAGTTTGTATTCGACAAGTTTATGTGGGACAGCGGTTTGTTTAACAACATCTTTTAAACAGTCATTTACCGCAAGTGTATATTTATCGATAGATACAAAGTCGCAATCATTTAGCGTTTGTGGTGTAATTTTTTCAAGCAATCCATGTATGAGTGTGCCTATATACATAGCTTCTGACGGTTCGCTTGGCTGTGTCAGACGTTTAATTGCTTCATCGAGGTCGATTATTTCGTTGATATAATCGAGATAGACTTGAATGCGAGAAGCGCTGGCTTTCATGCATTATCCTTTTTAAATAGTTCTTTAAACACAAATATAGAATATAACACCATTGTTACAAGCAACAATGGTGTTGTTAGTCGTATTACAGATGCGGATTGTGAATATGTGATAACTCCGCATATGAAATGCAACACGAGCGACAAAAGCATTATTTCGACTATTGCAAACATCATTATGCTTACAACAGTGAATACTTTGTCTAATATTTTCTGTGCTTTCATATTTGTTACGCATTTTTATTCAAAAAATACTTTTTGTTTAGCATCGTACTTGAATTGTTTTTTATCCGCAGATGCTTTAAGAGCATTCCATTTTTGTTTTTTTATAATATCTTTATCTTCGCTATTTTGGATTAATTTGATGGCATTGTTAAATTCTTCGATTGTTGATAGTGTGTTTGCAAATTCTGCGAATGAATGGATTTCCGATAGGCTTTTTTGTTGTGCGAGATAAGAGTTATTTAGACTGTCTTTTACTTGTTGCATGATTCCAGCAAAGAAATTTGGTTGTTCGTTAAAATTAGGAATGTCAAGGCGCTCTAATTGCACACTATTTTTGCCGACGGATGTATCTGTTGGGCTAAAATTGACAGAGCGTTTGCCTTGTTCTATTGTATAATAGCCAATCAAGTCGCATACTTGCATAACTCTATCATAACTACCACCGGTAATAGCTGGACGTTTAATGCGTAAATCCCCTTCATCTTTTTCTTTGGCATGTGCGATAAATATAATATCTTTACCGATTGTTTTGATTTTCTTTACAAAGTCTGTAAATTCATCTCTCATAGCACCGTAAAATTGTAGCTTGTTGCGTAATAATTTTGGGTCTTTTTGCGTAACATAAACTCCAATGTAGTCAAGCATTGTATCGACTGTATCGATGACAATTGTGCTGTAATCTTGAATAACCTGCAAGAACTTATTAAAATCTCCAATAATGTCGCTCCAGTTTTTAATTCTCGCAGCATCCTTTCTGAATTGCGAGCGATGAACGCCACCGTCGAAATCCAAAATGATTGGATTGTTTGCTGTGCTGGCAAGTGATGTCTTGCCTATACCGGGGTCTCCATAGATTAATACATTGATAGCCAAAGTCTGGATTGGCTCGCCTGCTTTGATGATTTCCATAATTCACCTATAATTTTTTTAAAAAATAAAAATCGGTATTACAAAAATAAAACAATAAAATATAATTGCAAAATAAATTGTGATTTGTGAATTTTATTTCACAAAGTATAATTTTTGTTGCGTATATTGTTTTTTTTATGTATATTAGCACATATTATGGAGCGAGATTTGCGTTGTGCAAAACAGTATATAAATATACAATAGATATACGTCCGAAGGCTAAACAATCGACAAGATTTACTTCAGCTAAAAATCACCAATGTTATACAGATCATAAGATCTTAAAGTGGACAAAAGAGTTTAGAGCAAAGCTCATCAATAATTTGCATAAAAGATGGAAACCATTAAAACAAAAAGTTAGTATTAAATACGAGTTTATTTTTAAAAATGCCAAGCAAAAGACTTGGGGTAAATACAAAGATACGAGTCCAGATGTAGATAATTTATGCAAAGCTGCCAATGATGCTATAAAAGGTATATTAATTGATGACGATAAGTATATAGTCAGCCAGCAAGCTGTAAAGTTATACTCAAAAGAAGATTGTATTCGCATTGAACTGGAGTTACTGTGAGCTACAAGATACTCATTATAGATGACGATGTAGAAGTAACGAGTGTTTATAAAGCGCTATTTAAATTGCGTGGTTTCCAAGTCGATGTAGCCAACACGTATAAGGATGCTTCTGATAAGTTAAGCAAAAACAGGTATGATGTAGTATTGTTAGATTACATCTTAGATGAATATAACGGTTTAGAGTTGTTAGAAAAACATCAGCAGCATATTAACAGCAATACTGCTGTCATAATAATTTCATCAATAGATGATATGGAAGTCTTACAAGAGTTTAAAAGGTACACAAACGTATATTTTATAAGAAAAGTTGATGTGAAGATGTTTTGTTTTTCGTCGCTAATTAAGACGCTTCGGACTTTAAGAGGGGTAATAGATGACTCAAATTGAGTTTGTATCTGGTGTTATTGGCGTTATTATAGGTGGCGTGTCGCTATATTATGCCATGAAGACGTATATAGATGGCAAAATGGACAGACAAATGCAGGATGTGCGTGAGTTCGCAATGTGGCGTTCGCAGATAAATCAGACAATCGAGGAATCGCGCAATGATATAAAAGAATTATACGATACGGCACAATTACAATCTGAAAAAATAAATCGTATAGAAGTCATCCTTGCGCAGCACAATGAAAATCTTTCTTTAATAAAAGAAATTAAGGCTACTGTAAAAGATATAGATACATCAATCAAAGGTCTTCTAATGAAAAATGCTGAACAGAGCATACGTGTAGATGCATTAGAACAAAAATGCGAAAGGTGCGCTCGTGTCAAAGCGTAAGCCGACAATAGTTCCAAGCTTGCAACCGACATCGACTATTGCGGACAATACGCAGCGTGCAAGGAAAATCGGTATTGTCCCACATCAGAGCACATTATCTGTGCAAAATGTTCCAGACTACTCGACGCCAGCTGGTGCAGCGATGGCTAACGAGGAAATGAGACGTTTGCGTTTAGGTATTGAGAATTTAAAACAACGAGTCGAAGCACAAAGTGGAGAACAACAGTTAGGGTTAAAGTCTCCATCTCAACAAGTTACCACTAATACCGGGACGAGAAAGGATGAGCCTATTAGCATAGAAACAACAGAATGGGCATTGACTTTAAAAAGTAATGGTATCGAAGTAGATGATCCATTGGTAGTTCAGTGTATTAATTTCATTGATACGCAGGTCAAAGTACTTGAAGCGAGGCAAGAATTCAAACTGCCGATTAAATTTCATTTGGCAAAGTCGTTTCTTGAAGATAAACTAAAAACAGAAGATGAAGCTGTTCAAATAGATATTATTGCTAACGCCATTACATATTTTTACGATTGGTTAATGTTCCGAGATAGTGGACAAAAATCAATTCAGATTAGTTCAAGCGATAAAATACGTGGTGGAGTTTTCGATGGTCTTGATCGTCGTGTGATAACATTGCAAAACGATGAATGGTATTTATCTGAATTTATGTATTATGGAACTGGCTGGTTAGGGGAAAATGGAGACAATAGAGGCTGGAAGAAATTACCTATAGCGTGGAAACAACCAGCCGTAAAATTTATCACGCAACCATCCGAAACAGACGCATCGCCAATTGGTAGTATATTTATAGTTTCGACGGAGACTACATACGCAGACTGGTTAGATCTTGGTTTTGTAAATTATTTAGCATATAAGTTTGACGAACCATTTGGCTCTATTCGTGCGTTGCAGTTTGTTGAGCCAATGCATGGTGATGTTATTTCTGTGCTGTTTCCGACAGATGAGAGCTCAGTAGCGAATTGTCGTCCAAAACTATATCAATATGCTAACAAAGAAGGTATTCTCAAATGGTGGGATATTACTCAATTATATGGTAATATTGGAGATGCGCATTTTGTATATGAACAAGTTGTGCCAGCAAATGAATGGTTGGTTACGCATAATCTTGGCAAACGTCCATCTGTAACGGTATGCGACACATCAGACAGCGTAATATATGGAGAAGTAGTGCATATAGATAATAATACTCTAAAAGTAAAGTTTAAGTATAATATTAGTGGTAGGGTTTATTTAAATTAGCAAGAGGTAGACATGGCTATAAATTTTGCAAACGATGTCGATATAATAGGCAATTTGACGGTAAAAGATGGTTCTGGTAATCTCGATTTAGAAAATAATCAGGCAGTAAGAGTTCGCGTAGAGAATTTATCTAACGAGCCACCGGCACCAGAAGGGCGTATTATATACAATACAACAAAAGGACCAACAGGTGACAAAGGAAGACTTGGTTTTAAAAGTCAAAGCGGCTGGATTTATCCAGATATGGAACGTTCGGTATATGATACTAACAACAACGGCAAAGTGGATATAGCAGAAAATGCGGAAAAGCTGAACGGGCAATCGCACTCATTTTATTTGGATCGAGCTAACCATACGGGCACGCAGTCGGCATCAACAATATACGATTTTAATACTGCAGCGATGCAATTCTTGCGTTCTGCGTTCGGGAACAGCAATACTGTGTCGTGGGAGACCAGCGGAACACCTATAAAAGCAGATGTTATATGCGACGCATCGGGTCAACTGGAGGCAACTTCGAGCGGATTAAACTTAAAAACAGTTTTCCCTAAAGATGTTACCTTTTATCGATGCAGGGTTAATCAATATGGTGTTGTGGTAGATGGCACTACGATGTTAACGTCAGGCGAAATTATCGACTTTTCGCAATCTGTAAATGATGTCGTAAACAGCAAATTTGAGAACAGCAATACAGTGCAGTTTGCTGTGAACACTACAACACAGAAAGTTAAATCTAATGTTGTATTGAAGTCAGACAGCGGATTGATAGAGACGACACAAGGGATTGATTTAACAAATCGGTTCGGTTCTTCGCAGACATTTGCGAAGGTAACAGTGAATCAAAAGGGCATAGTTACCGATGGACAAGTTAGAATAAATACAAGCGATATTAACGATTTTGAAGATGATGTTAAAAACGCAGCAAAAACAATTCCACTAAATCAATTCGCAGCTCCAACAGGTTCTATTAATCTTAATAATCAAAAGATAATAGGATTAGATTCGCCAACAAACTCTACCGATGCTGCGACAAAAGAATATGTAGATATGATGGCAACAGGCTTAAAGGTTAAAACAGCATGTCGTGTTGCTACCACTGGCAATGTCAATTTAGCTGCCGTAACACAGATAGATGGCGTTACGTTATTAAATGGAAACAGGGTACTGGTTAAAGATCAAACAACAACTTCTCAGAATGGTATATATGTATTCGAGAGTGGTGTTGGGCTACAGCGTGCTACCGATGCAGACAGTTGGGACGAATTAGTTGGTGCCTACGTGTTTATTACAGAAGGCAGTACTAACGCTGGGAGATCGTATTGGTGTTCAGTACAGCCCGGTGGAACACTTGGTGTAACATCGGTGCAGTGGGTATTATTTTCAGAACAACGCGTTTATAACTTCAATAATCCACTAACACTTAGCGGTTCGACTGTATCGTTGAATTATAACACTAACACATTGAACTTGGATGGTTCTAATGCGTTGAATGCAAAATTAGATGCCAGCAAAGGCTTGACGTCTTCAACATCGGGGATACGCATAAATGAGGAAGCTAATCATTTTACATATAATTCCGGAAAATTAAATTTAAAGTTAAAAACAAACGGTGGTTTATCGGCAGATACTAATGGTGTCTTTGTATCTACAAACACGGACACATTTACGACAAGTGGTAATATAATCGACTTAGCACCATCTTATAAAAATAAAAAATACGCCACAGAAATCACGGTTGACACAGGAGCTTACACGCATCAAATCGTACACAATTTAAACAGCACAAATGTAATCGTGCAGGTATTTAAAAAAGAAACACGCAGTTCACAGATAATCTATCAAAGCGTAATTCCAGATATAGAAATAACAGATGCCAATACAGTAACAATAACATTTAAACAGAACACATTGTTGCATGGTGATTACAAAGTTGTAATAATGTAGGGATAGCATGGAAATCTCGCAGGATTTAATTATAAGAGGAGATGCTTATATTGATGGTCTTCGTGGAAGTGGAGACCGCAATGTTGGCGTTAGTGCTGAAGGGCAGTTAAAGGTAGTAGATTTACCAACTGAATCAGTCAACATACAGACGCTCACCAGCAACATAACTTTAATGGCAGATGCCGCTACACGGCAGATATTAACTCCACTTGGAGGAAACAGAATTGTTAATTTGCCAACGACAAACGTAGCTACAGGTAAACGTTTTGTCATACATAACGATGCTGCGGTCAATACAAATTCAACTTTAACTGTACAACCTGTATATTACAATAATCTGCAATCATGTTATGATTTGGCGCCACAGCATGCAATTGAGTTTATTTGGACTGGCACGAGGTGGATAACAGAAGTCAATAGTAACACCACAATTGGTTCGGCTACGAGTAATTTGAATTCTATTGCAGTTGGAACAAATGGGAGTCTGAATAATGCGATTTCTATTGGCAGTGGTGGCACAATCACAAATTCTATTTCTATTGGCAGGGATAATGGTTATATTCAAGGCTACTCAGCGGCATTAGGAAATTCTGTATGGAATATCAATAACAGAGCAATAGCGATCGGGCACACGGCAACTAATATCGGCAACGATTCTGTTGGTATAGGGGCTGGTGTGTATGCGGTAGATTCTGGTTCTGTGGCTATTGGCGCACACACGCAAGCGCAACACAGTAAATCAGTTGCGGTTGGTTATGCGAGCAGGACGCACAGACCACATGAAATCGCATCAAATACATACGACACAACAGTATTAGAAGCAGCCGAATGGAAAAGTGGTGTTAAAATTCAAAAATACGAACGATTTCTATTGCCAGCAAACACACCTATAAATACTTGGGTAGATATGCCAATCACAAGCGGGCAGCATCTTTATATATACGAAGGAGAGGTATATAATTTTGATTACAAAATTAGTGCTTCGTATTCAGATGCCTCTTTAAGGATTGCGCAAGCATGGCAAATACGTGGTTGTGTGGCTTCGCATAGTTACGCTACGAACAGGTTGTATTTTTTACCGATTAATGGTTATGATTATGTTGTAGAAACATTTGGTGGTGCGTTTTTGAATGCGCGGCTTGTTCTTGACCAAAATAATTATTGCATAAAATTACAGGTTGCGAAGACAAGCAACAGCATCACATCCCCAGTGGTGTTTGGTGCAGTAGTAATTGCCAATGAATTATTTGCAAATTATATATAGGAGCTTATATGTACTTAACAAACAGGAATACCAATGAGATTATAAAGATTCGCAGTATAAGCATGCATTTACTTAAAGATAAAATGTATAGCGTTGAGTTTTTAAGATTTAAGGACACAGATCAATTAAATCGATTTGACAACAATGCGTTAGAAGAATATGAAGCATGTCGCAATGTTGTGTTTTACGCTATGGTAACGATAGATGAAAAACTCAACGAACTCGTAGCGCCAGAATATACTGTGTTAGATTCTCTGTTGCGTGCAATGTATTTAGCGTATGTTTCATTAAATCAAGATTGGGAACTTGTAGAATAATAGGAGGTTATTATGCAGGACTTGAAAAAATATTACGCATCAATTGTATCGATTGGTGGAATTATCATTTTTATATCTCTGATTTTTTTAGTATATTTATATTACGCGAATCCAGAATGGGCAGAACTTCCGTATTCGCTTTTAAAGATAGGAATGTTTTTGTTAATGTGGTGGTTGTATGATAAGTTTATTTTGGAGCAATATGATACACTTGAAGAGTTATTTAAGAAAAAGAACGTTGCATTTGCTATTGTGTTTGCTGCAATTATTCTATCTTGGGCAATCATTATCGGCTAACGAGAAGGCATATTATTTTGCAGACAAAACTCCGGTAGTAAAGCAGTCTGTTGGAGAATTGGATACGGCTATTTCGTATTTGTATGTGCGAGAACGTAGTGGTCGAAACGACGGCATAGATGTCGAGAAATTTCAGCGTTTTGTAGGTATAGGAAAAAATACAGCTTGGTGCGCAGCATTTGTTAGTTACTGTTTATATTACGGCAAAGCCCCGAAGAGCATACGTTCGGGGCGAGCATTAGCATTTGCTAATAAAGATATGATTCCAATTGAAAAGGTGTTACGTCAGAATATACCAATAAGACAGGGTGCTGTCTTAGTATTCAGACAAGGAGATACTCCATTTGGGCATGTTGAAATTATTTATAAAAAAAGCAACAATAAATTTTATGCAATTGGTGGTAATACGTCAGGCAAGGATGGAGTTGTAGATCGTGATGGTCAGGGAGTATATCCAACAATACGAACATATCAGCCTTTTGCACGTTTAAGGATAATAGGAGTATGGCAATAAAGTATTCTTATAGGATTATTGTATTAGCAGTTATTGCCTTACTTTTATGGATTGCTGTATTTTCAACGAAAAAAGAACGTGAGATAAACGAATATATGCATACGACTCGCGTCGATACTGTAATTGTGCGTGATACTATTTATTTACAAAAAACATACTTTAAAACAAAATTACGTATCACGTATGATACGTTAAGAGATACCATCAGCACATTACCATTTGTTGCTCAATTGGACACAATAGATTATATTACTTGTGATACATTATCGATTAGATACACATATCCAGCGAACGAATTTGAATATATATTACGTCGCAAACCAATAGAACGTGAAACGCAGTATATTTATCTATATGATACTTTACGAATTAACACGGTTAGACAGGAAGTAAGCAACGGCTATTTACAATATATAATAGGTGCTATTGGTGGTTTTATTATAGGGAGAAGCATAAAATGATAGCTCCTCATTATTCAATAGATGATATGTTGCGGATGCTTGCCAATCCATTAGCAGGAATGAATGCGAGTGTGCCGCAACAGAATTTATCACAATCTCCATTGCAGATTTCGCCACAGTTACCACAGTTAGCCAGCAACAGTCCAATGCTGTTTAAGTTAGATGCAATGTCCAGACCACCAGCCGATTATTCTGATTACTATGCTTTAACAGGCATACAGAAACCACAGTTTAAAATTCAGCCACCGCTTGCACCGCCAGATAGCAACGATAAAGATACATCATCACTTCTTGATAAACTGCCTAAATGGATCGGGGGATTGTTTTCTGGAAGCGAAGCAGATCCGAAGCCGACAGTAGATCTCGGAAATGCACAAGCTACAGGAGCCGCAGAAGCAGCTTTAAAGGCAGGGAAAGATTTGGCAGATGCTACAACAGGTGGTGGCATATTCAAAGGTGGGATGGGAGCAGCACTCGGTGCAGACTTATTAGGTGGAGTTGGGACGGTGCTTGGTTCTAAACTTATGAAGGGATTGTTTGGCGATAGCAAGTCTCAAACCAAGTCGGCATTAGAAGCAGCCGATAAGGCAGCTCAAACTGCAGTCGATACCGTAGCACAGAACAAATCTGCGTTATTGCAGAACACGAACGCATTAGGACAACAAGGTGCAGCTGCTGGCATAGAAGCTCAGCGACGCATGAACAGCCAAATGGTGTCTGGCGATGCAGTAGCGGACAAAAACAGGCTATTATCTGCTGGGGACAGCTTGCAGAAGAACGCAATGCAGATGGCACAGCAAGGAATGAGGCAAAATCAGATGTCTCAGCAGAATTTAGCCAAATCTATTATGAACATGCGTGGTGGTAGTGGTGTTGCGAATATGGGTGCATTGCAGGAAATTGCCGGGCAACAAGCAGCTGGCAATTTACAAGCAATGCGTGCAGGACAAGAAGGATTACAACAAGCTGCAGCTCAGCAAGCTAACATAGCAAGTCAGGCGAGTGATATATATCAAAAAGATCTTGCGAGTAATTTCCAACGGAATGTTGCACCAGCACTTAATCAATGGGAAAACTTTCAGGGAATGGCGAGTTCATTGGCTGGACCGATGGTTAGCCAAGCTATGGGCATCGCTAATCAAGCGGATAATGCAGCGTATAATTTATTCGGCTCAGCGGCAAAAACAATGGGGACACGCGCTGGTTCCGAAGAGACAATGGGACAATATATGAAACATGCAGTTCCGACGGCTATACAATCAAGTATAGCTGGTGGAGATATGTTTAATTGGAGTACCAACCAAGATCCACGCAAAGTTGAAGCGCTTGCCAACTATCTTGGTTATGATCCGAATAGTTTATATGGATTTAGAAGATAGGAGATAAAACATGCCTGTAGAATTAAGAAATTATGGAGCTGAAGGCGTCGATACAGGTGCCCAAACAATGTCGCAAAACATTCGCGATGCAAATGCTGGTACGCGTCACAGACAGGAGATGGCGAATTATATCAAACAACAAGCATTACAAAACTCAGTGCAACTTGCTCAAAATATGCTTGAATTAGGAGCGAAGAAGATTAGGTCTATTGGACCAAACGGAGAGACGATTGAGCAAACAGTGATAGATCCCGAGATATTTAACTCTGTTAGTAGTTTGTATAAAGGTTTACAACAAGGCATAACTTCGCACGTGAAGGATAAAAGTGGCACGTATATTCCGACAATAGATACAAGAGCAGGTGCACATTTTATGTTAGATTCAGACTACGTCAAACAGTCAGAAACAGCGAACAACAAAAAAGATGACAAACAAAAACAGGAAACAAAACCATCTGGAGAACCATACGGACCGCCACCTCCACCACCTGAGCCATACGGACCGCCACCTCCACCACCTGTGCCATTGACAGGGATACAGTTACCTCAACGACAGCCGAATCCTGCATCACAGCCGAATCCTGCATCACAGCCGAATCCTGCATCGCAGCCGAATTCTGTGCAGCAGCCAAATCCAAATGCACAGCCGTTCCAACCATTGGGTTGGTTTACAAACGCGCAGGGATTTTTAAATATGCTTCAAAATCTCAATGCGACTCCAAATAAACCGTAATACAAAAAAATGTAACACAATTCACATGGTATGCAACTATGGCTAAAAATAAAAAACAGTCAGCAACAAATACAGGGAATTCAGGTAAAGGCAACAACACTGGGAATGCGAATACTGGAACTACGCAACCGGGTAGCTCTACGCCCTTATGGTCGAGTATAAACAATGTATTACAAAACTTACCGGCAGGTGCAACGCAACAACAAATCACTCAGGCTATAGCTAACAAAGTTGGTCCAGCAGCGCCAGCCATACAGGCAATACAAGTGGCGAAAAATGCTAAAAATCAGCCAAATACATCAGGAACGCCACAGGCTGGTTCTGGCGGAGCTGGAATGGGAGTATATGACAATATAGTTCAATATATGGATAAAAATAAACTGAGTTATTTTAGTGGTTCTGTTCCAGATACAGAAAAGCAAAAAATGTTAGATGAGAATTGGAAAGAGCAATACGCTGCTGGCAAACAATGGATAAACGATGTTAATACTAATCTTATCGACAGAGTCAATAGTGAAATGGACAAGCTTAATAAAAAAGCATTGGGTCAAGTAGAAGGAACTGCCGAACAGAAATGGAAGCAAGAAGGCTTGGGTGGTTCCGATACATTGATAGGCGAAACAGGAACATTAAGTTTAGGGGCACCTAAATACAGTCCGCTTGGCTATATCCCACCAAAACGTGAAATTGCAGATAATAAACACATTCAGCTAACGCGTGAACAAGACAAGCAGCCAAGTAGTCATCATATTAACATCAACAACCAAAGCGGAAATCAACAGCGACAATATTTCGGCTATTCTACATTGGGTACAGTTCCGGGCAGTAATCAAATCGTTGGTATAGCTACAGGCAATTCGACACATAACGGTTTAGCTAACTTGTTGAATAGAGCGTTTGACAAAAAAGAAGCATTTGAACAACTTGCTGATCAAGCTAAAAAAGCATTGGAACCAAACTTAATTAGAGGTTTAAATCCATTATTTATACAGAAGTATAAGTTCATAACCAGAAGTTATGTTCCAAAGGATAAGCAGTGGGAGGAGAAAGAAGAAAATCTTACGTTGCCTCAGGCACTCGGAATGATGATGGTTGCAGTTTCAGACAAAATGGGAACAACATGTAGAGTAAAAGCCAACGCAGTTGACGATGCGATATTAGAACAAAACAAAAAATTCCCAATTGTTGTCGGTGCCAATGGTGATACATACATCAACAAATATTTTTTACAGGAGTCGGGTAATCGCAATGTATTGCAACAAATCGCATCTGACGCTATTAATAACTTAATGGGACAACAAACTACAAATGGTTTGCAGAACATGACAGATAATATGAAGACGAACAACGCAGGCATAACAACAAGCATAGTGGAAGAGAACCTCAATCGAAGTACTGGACTTGCAGCTGGAGAATATCATTATTTAATCACAGACGTATTGATGACATCGTTAGCCGAAGCACTAACAGGGAAACGTAATGGAAAATTACCAATTAAGTCTACAACTTTGTCTACAACTTTGAGGAAATGAAATGGCTGTAAGAAGACTTGACCCTGAAATAGTAAAACCACCAGCTCCGTATAAGCCAATGCCATCGCCATATGGATGGCAACCACCATATCAAGGTGATGAACCTATTTGGGCTGTAATTAGCGAGGGCTTAGACAAAAAGAATAAAAAAAAGCTTGCAAAGAAACAGCCAACTCAACAAAAAAAGGAGGAACCGGATCCGCGTTCTTGGTGGGAGAAGTTATACAAACCAGACCCAAGAGAAGTCAAGAAAAATATCTCTAAAATCAAAGAAGGTATGCAAAAAGATTTGCAGGTCGGCTTAGATCCACAAAAGGCGTTACGGTATAGATATGCAACGCCAACTGATTTTACTCCAGACAAGGTTGGCATCGGAATTAAATATGGGAAATTAGTAGTTGAAGGAGACAAGATATACAGAACAAGAGAATTTAACGGGAAAGTTGAACCTGAAATATTGCCTATTGCCGTAATAAATAACAAGGGCAACATTCAGGTATTTCAATATAAAGGTGTAGATAGAAACAAATTTGACCAATACACTTCAAAATCAAGAACAGAATTAGCAAAAAATTGGAAAAGCGATGCTTTCGAAGCGTTTAATCAAGGACTTGAAAAAAGTGTGTTAGCACCGCTAACAACTGTAAACAATATTTTTGGTGATAAATCTATAAGATACGAAGCAACGCATACGCCATTCCTAACACATGCTAAATCAAAGCAATATGAAGATTACAGAACAGCTGGCGAAATCGCTGGTGAGATAGGGAAGGTTGTTGTTCCATTGAGTGTTGCTGGGAAATTTAAGTCAGGCGCACGAATATTGGATAAAGCATGGAAGGTTGGTTTAGCTACAAGTGCGATTCAGGAAGTGCCACAATTAGCAAAAACGTTGCACGATGATGAAATGCAACCATTCGGAGCGGTAATGTCCTCCGCTCTGAATACTGCTGCCAACATCGCCGGTGTTAAAAGTGGTATGAAAGCAGCCAAAGCGATGCATAAAGCAATCGATGCAGGTAACCGCATACGTGGTGTAGCGAAAACTGTTGGAAAAGAAGTGGCGAGACAAACAGCCATAGCTGCTATGCCAACGGCACATTCACAATTTTCTGCTATGGCATCGAAGCAGCAGTTTGCGAAGGAAATGAACAAGCAAGGTTTTGACTATGAAGCGTATAATGATTTTCTTAAAGAATATTTAGCGAATATGGGCACTGTTGGTGCCATCAATATCATTACAGAAGTAATGGGTATAGGTGGTGCATATCGCGCGAAACAAGCGAAAGAGACAGGAGTGCCATTACGAAATGTTGTGTCCCGGTTTTTTGCTCCGGGAGCCGAGCGAGTTGATAATTTCGCGACTCTTAGCACTCACAGATTAGGTGGGGATATTCCTACAAAAGAATGGATTGATAAAACTATTACAGAGGCTAAACAGGATGGTGTAATTCGCAAGCCAAAAGATGAACAAAGATTGCGTAAAATTCTCGAATTCCAAAAGCAGAAAATGGGTGGCGACGCAGAGGATCATCTCATTAATCATTTTAACGATAGCAAAGATAATGTGTTTACAAGTCAGGATGTCGAGACCGCTATAAAAGATGCGTATGAAAAAGGAATTATAAAATCTCCTGAGGATGAGAAATCTTTATATACGTTATATAGAAGACATATATCAAATCCGGAGGAGACGTATAATTATATAGAAAACCTTATTAAGCGTGGCTACACAAAAGAGGATATATTAAATTTATACGACCAAAAATATACGGCAGAATCAGGTGCAAAAAATAAAAAGATTCTTGGTTTCATCAATCCAGAGTTACTAACTGCTACTAAGGCTAAAAAGAACGAAATGCGTCAGGCAACAAGAGATGCGGTGGAACGCATTTATCATCAAATTGAAGAAAATATAGCAGGTCAGGAATCAACAGATGTAGTTAAGTCAGCAACGGTTCCGGATAGAAAATTGACGTTCGAAGATTTAGATGAGTTTTACAATACATATGCAAATCAGTATCGTGATGCTCGTATAGACCAACATCTTGATCGGAGAGTTTCTAATGCTCGCAATAAAGCAAATACTATATTAAATTTATACTACAAAATAACCGGTGAACAACCGTTTGGTAAATCGTATTCTGAAATTATAGATAGAGTAGGCAAGCATTTAAACGGTGAAGTGCCATCACAAACAATCACAAAAGATCCGGGACTAAACATTTTAGACGCCAAACAGCAGGGAGATGTTGTTAGCGAGCTTGCTGGTTTAGGAGACATGCAATACATTGTAAAGAATATACTTGATGAGTTAGATGAGCAATTTTTGCAGCGTGGTGTCGTGTATTCCGATTCTAAGTATAACGCGAAATGGTCAAAGATACTTGGCAGCAAGTCTTCTGTCGATTTCGCAAAAATGGGGAGCAATACAGAACGTGCGAAAGCCATAGCGACGCAATTAAACGGCAAAATTACTTATGGAGAATTAGTCGATAAATTATCGAATGAATTCGGTTTAATGATTAACAAGGATGATTTGCACCGTCGTCTTGGTGTTGTAGAAGACCCTGCGCTTAAAGGAGCTACAAAAGGAGAACCAATAGGTGAAGAAACAGCGACAGAGCAATTAAACAATTTACCATCAAACACAACACAAGAGACAAAAACTGCGACAGCAAGTAAACGGACGAAGAAGACCAATAGACTATCAAAGAAATCACAAGAAATCACAACAGTTGAGCAGACTGCGAAGGCATTGCCAGCGCCAGAAGAAACAAAACAGGACGACCCAAATGTGATTGCAGTGGAAGATGCTTTTATGAAAGCAAAAATAAAGCAATTAGTAAAGCAAAAGGATATAAAAAACATAGACCCTGAAACAGCGAAAATGGTGTCGTCGCATCCAGAGATTGCATATGTATTTATGAGTAAAACGAAACAAATAGAATCCGTAAAAGATGTAGTAGCCCAATTAGCAAAAGACGAGTTTATTAATCTCGAGAATGCGATAAAGAATGGTGAGATAACAGATCCAAACACGCAAAAGATTGTAAATGATATTCGCTTCTACGCAAAGAATGATGATAGATTGCAGGATGCGTTTCGCAAGTATTTAGATGGCAACAGACGTTTACCAAAAACGATTAAGGGCAAAATCGAAACACTATTAAATAATGAGTTATCAAACGTTAAAGAAGCGTATCATCAAGCAATTAACGATTTATATGATGATACAGCGGATTTGATACATAAACATTTGACTGGTAAAATTATTGATGATATAAAGGCTGATGAAACTTCAACACAAACTGTCGATAGTGAACAGCAACAATTAAGTACCAATGAAAATGTTAGCGCTATAAATGAACAAAACAATCTGGATGCCACAACAGAACCGCAGACTTCACAATCTGTTGCAGAGTCGCCAGCAGTAAAAGAGTTGCCATCAACTGAAACAGTGCCAGAAGGTGAAATAAAAAAAAAAGAATACGGCGAATCACAAAAAAGTGATACGCAAGAAGGGGCGATAAGCAACCGGGAAGAAGCTGTAAATACAGGTCATTCCGCCATAAAAGGAATAGAACCCATCGCGTCGCAACAACAACCACCAGCAGTCATAGAGGAACCAACGACTGCTGGTGCCACTGACAAGATTGAACCGCCAAGCGAAAATATCACGTCAACGCCAAAACCTGAACAAAAAATGGAAAGAATTGATGCAAAGGAAGGAGTTGCGACACGACAGCTGACCGATGCCAATGCTCAGCAACCGGAGCAAGCCATACAACAAACCGAAGTTACCGCAAACGAGCAGGAAACGCCAAGTATTACACCAGAGCATGAAACTGAAATGCAAAACGCTTTCGCACTAATTGACAATGTGTCAAATACTATCAATGAGATAGATAATTTATTAAAAGATAACGGCATAGATTTTAGCGAGGCAACGACCAAACCGAAAAAACGGAAATCTAAAACCGAAACTAACGAAGAACAAGTGGAAGCGCCGCAACAATCAAGACGTGGCAATCAAGGCAAAGAACGCGTATCAAAAGAACAGTTCGATTTAGAAGCTGAAGTAAACAAACTAAACTCCGAAATATTACAGCTTGAAGATGCGATGTCTAAAACAAAAGACAGCAAGCATTCTAAACGGTTACGTAAACAAATTTTTGATAAGAAAGAGCGTATAAGATTTTTAAAACAACAGTTAAAATCAAAGGGTTATAATAGTCCGGCGCAAATAAAAGAAAACGTAATTAATAAACTTGATGATTGGATTAGTAGAAATGAACGCTATGAGGATGATTATGTTAGTGTTTGGAAAGATGGAGACAAATTAAAAGTTACATTTAAGACAACTGTTAGGTCGCCGCAGTTATCTAACTTTGCAAATACATTTGGGCTTAACGATAAAGAATTAAGTAAAGCTTTCTTTGGTGTAAGTAAGGATAAGGCAATAACGAGGGGTCTCACAGCTACATTTGCCGTCCCACAATCTAACGCAATAAAAGCAAGCTTGAAAAGTTTTAGCGACGAAATTGCTGGTATCGGTTTATTGATGTATAGTGGCAATCAACAAAACGACGATGAAGAAATAAAAGAAGGTAATATATTAAGCACATTGGCTGCAGTTGCTGGGACAGCTTTGGTTATGCGTGGTGCAGCAAGATATGCTCAAACGAAGCCAAATAGCAAGATCGCCAAATTGATGGAGCGTCTTGGTGTATCTAAAATGTTTATTGACCAGCCAATACCAAACGACAAAGTATTTGAACGATACAAAGCTGATATGTTGCGTAAAGCAGAAAATCCAAGTGAACAACAAAAATTAATTAATAAATATAACCAATACGAAGTAGCTGGAAAGGATACGGAAGAATCTACGATTTCATTGTTTCGCTCCCTTAACCATATACAAAGTGATGCCGAACCTGTAATTGAGTTGAAGTCAGCATTCTACAATGGCAAAACAAAAGCCAATGAAGCTTTGCAACAAATAAGAAATGCTCAGGACTCTTATACTTCCGCTTTGGATCATTTTTATCGTCTTTATGCAGAAAAAGTAGGAGATAAATCAAAGAGTGAATTACAGGAAATATTAATTAAAACGAACGATGATTTATTTTCGGATGCTATTAATATTAAAAAGAATTTAAATCCAGAAGAATCGCGCATAAGGTTAAGCGAATTAAATACATCAGAATATTTAAAGAATAAAATGAAGGCTAACGGAATTGCAGATTCAATGCTTGACGATGCCGTTGTTGTTTACAGACAACAGCGTGAAGTAATCGAAGCAATCACGCAACATCAAGCCAATGCAAATTTATTACAGAAATATGGATACACATTTAAAGAATCCGAACAAATTACAGAAAAAATAAATCAAGAATTATCAGCTGTTCAACTTGAAGCTAACGATATACGTGCTCAAATAGCAGAGCGTATAGAAGCAATAAAACAAACAGAGGCATATCAAAAATTAATCGATACAAAAAATAAGGCGTCAGGACGCATATTAAGAGATTTGCGTGCTGCCGAAAAAATATTGAGTAACGATAAAGAGCTTGCAGTATTAAACGCCCGTCTATCTATAATAAAGAAGAAGCTTGACAACTTCAAAAATGAACTGTCTGCAATAGATGAGCACTCCAAGTTTGTGTTGATGTCATCACAAATGCACTACATGCCTGAACGTTGGACTTATCAACGTAGTAAAGGAGATTATGGTTTATCAATTTATATGATAGATTCAAATGGAAAGCGTTTATCATCTTACGACGACAAAGTTAATCTGTTTAAATTCTTTAAAGATACAAAGGAGCGTAATACTTATTTAAATGATTGGTTAGAAAAGCACAATGCTAAACCTCTGGATTCTCCTGACTATCCAAACGTATGGGAAATCGAATATACAGATGTCGATGGCAACAAGATAAAAGGGCGCGTAAAAGTAAAAGAAGACTTAAATGTTCGAACTATCGAAATGCTTGTGGCGCAAACTACATCTGCGATGCGAAGACGCTTCTTTGCTTTATTAAGAAAAACCGCTGATTACAATATAAACAAAAAAGAATTAATCGAAGAATTAAGCAAATTAAAAAGCGAAATACCCGCAGACGAGTCTGTTCCATCAAGTGAATTTGATGAAGGCACCACAAAAACAATCAATGACACGATAGAGGCGTTAGAAAAATTGAACACGCAAAATATCGACTCGCAAGTCTTAAACGATATATTCGCGTATGTCTTGAAGCCAAAATCAAAGAGTTTAATCGAAACTAAAAACACTCGTGGATATAAAGATGAAGACGATAGGTGGATTGATTTGTGGGATGCTGGTATACAACGCATGGTTAATCGCATATCAGCACAATACGCAAATGGCAGTTTAAAAAATGCTGTTGAGAAACAGATATTAGAAACAAAGACACTTGGGATTAATAATACATACACTGAATTTCTTGATGGATTGCATGGTGATTTACTGTATTCGCCAGCGAGTAAATCATTTGCAGACAAAGTATTGTCGCCAAAATTTAAACGCGCTTGGCAGGTAACAGAAAGCATAATGACTGCTGGTGCATTAGGTTGGAATACATTATCTGGTATTAAAAACAAATTGGGTGGTTTTACTACTGCCAGCATACAATTGGTGCGCAAATTTGGTATTAACAATTTACCTAAAATAGTAAAAAGCATGGTAACTGCTCCACGCGGTGAATTGAAATTTTTACGCAGCATACAGTCGGATAATATATACGGAAATATACTTGATGACATTCGCAAAACAATTATTCAAGACGGTATTCCAGAAACAACAGCCGTCAAGTCGTTGGACGATGAATATAGTAATTTAATGGGTAAGGTGTCGAAGGTTAAGGACAAACTATATGCATTAATGCGTCTAACAGAGATATCTAATCGTTATGAAACGGCAATGAGTTTTGCGCAGGTGTACGCTGATATAAATCCATTCGAAAAGTCTGGTTTAACTAAGGACGAGTACGTATCACAGGTTGCAAAGAAGGCAGCTATCTTTGTTGGAGAGACGCAAGGTATGTTTGATTTTATATACAGAACTCCTGTTGAAAAGTTTGTTATAAAGGAGGTGCCATTTTTAGGAAGATCATTTTTAACACTTGTATCGCCGACTATAAATCATCTCGCGTTAGTTAGTAATATGTATAAGCATGCCATCAAAGCAAGTGATAATACTGCGAAAAGAAATGCGGTTGCTGGCGTATTATCTCAGGTTGTGGTTGCATCGATGTTGGGTGGCGTCGAGTTTGTAGTAGGGCTATGCGATGCATTAAAAGTAAATGATATATTAAGTGGTGGTGATGAAAAGACTATCGACAAGTTAGATGGCGATTTGAGAGAGGCGCTTTACGATGCTGGTTTCAGTAACGAGACGATAGATAAGATAGTAAAGTCTGCACGTTATGGGATACAATCAGCGTTGCTGGATGTAGATTTACATATGGATATATCAGCGTACGAACTATTAACTCCATTTATGATGAGAGCTATTGCGGAAACATTCGCTACTGATATTCCTAATATTTTAGAAAATGGTGCGGATGGATTACTCGATGTGTTATCTAAACGTTTTGTTGCATTGGGTCGTGCTGTCAAAGCAGGGCGACAATATGCGGTAGGCATGACTATGGATAAAAAAGGCAACCCAACCGGTGAAGAGTATGACTTTGGCACAATGGTAAAAGAAGGATTATTTGGAGAATCGTTGCATAATCGTTACTCGCGTTTAGCATCAAATTCTGCTAACTTAGCTTATTTAAATTCAGGTGGAAAGCGTAAATTTGTAAACGAGTTATTAAGTGGCGTAAACAAACAGGAATACGAGAGTAGCGACATTGACGAAGCGATAACAGTGATATTGCAGGATGAGAAACTAATAGATGATTTTTACTATAAATACAATAATGTGATTAAATCTGACGATGTAAAGGAATCCATTGATCACAACAAAGAGTTATTAGATAACTTCATCAAGTCAAATTTAAAAGAAATTTATGGATTAATGACACGAGATGATACAGGCGTAACCGGCGCAAAAGCATTTGCGAGGAAAAAGGCATCGCTATATAATTACATAGAAGATTACATATTATCATCCAAGAGAACAGAATTAGCAAATGAAATGTTTAATAGGGCAGGATTTGATGTGGAGTTCCCATCAAAAGTAGAAGACTACGACCAGCTTGATTTATCTGAGTATTTACCAGATGGAACCATGTTGATGAATTATCCGGAACAAGATAGACCATTTTATTATGCATTGTATAAATTATACAGCAAACAAAAGAAGGAGGAAGAATGAAAGATCTTGTAGTGCTTGATGGGCTTGCAGAGGCGCTCATCTTGGAAAAGCAAAGCTACATTAAAAAACTGCTTACGTATTTTTTGATAGGTAAAGCTGTAAACGAATCGCGCTCACATTTAAACGTTCCGCAATTAGCGGATATGATTGGCTGTCAGGTGAATACCTTGCAGCTATGTAAACGTATCGCAACATACTTTAAAAATGATGTTGTGGCGTTTAAACATTTCATTGAGGCGAATCCTAACATTCGTTCACTTACAGCAATAAAGAAGGCGTTATTTAACGAGAGTCCAAAGACAAGTGATGCAACGATAGCATTAAACAATGCATTGAGAAATATTATCAACACAGCCAACAGTTTAGGTTTTGATGACCGTGCGGAACTAATAAAAAAAACAAATAAGTCGCTCAATCATTTTCGCAGTAAATTACCCGATAGTTTATTAATAGGAGATACGAATTACATTAAATATAATGAATGCGTATTTTGCGGAGCTTATCCACCACCAGAAGAAGGATTTACATTAAAGTTTCTTGATGAGTTTGGATTTGAGAGGGTTGCTCTACCGATATGCAACGAGTGCATTAAAAATGAAATAGAAGAACCAGACTGGAAATTAGTCGCGAAACTATATTGTGGATATGCAGTGGAGTTAGATAATGCGTTCGAAAACATTTACAAATGATATTGCGAAGCGACAATTTAGATTGGCATTACATCCTGTTGTTACAGCATACATAAAGATTATTCGCAAGTGGTATTTTTTAAAGTTCGGTGTAGCAATTTCGAAGAAGCATGCTGTTGCTTTGGCAATCGCATCCATCGATGTTGTATATCCAATGAGATTGACCAGAATATCGCAGCGGTTACGTTTGATGAGCGAAGACCCGATATACATCACATTAGATAATACATCATTGTTTTTATATAATAAATTAAAATACATAGCAGACTTATTGCCATTTTCAAGCAGGCAACTCGTCGCAACAGCTTTTGTTGTATTATTTGCTTTACATGTAAAACGCGAAACAAGTAAGCTAAAAATCAAAACACTGAGAATATATACAGACGACGTTAAAGATAAACTCGTAAAACGTTACTCTGACATTTTGCATAATAGGGTTAAAAATTAAATTTAATTCACAAATCAAATTTAGTTTTGAAATTGTAATTTTAAATTTTATATTCGCAACAAATCATTGCGTTTATTTCTATTGATTAACTACGGAGGTTTTATGGTGTCGCCAAACAGTATTAATTCAGAGTTTATACTTCGTATTAGGAGGATAATTCCATTAAAGTTTTTTGCCAATAAGATTGGAGTAAAGACGCAAACATTTTATCACAGGTTATATCGCAAATCGAAAATGAACAAATTAGAGATGAATGCGATAGCGGAACTTATCAATCAACTTATTCGCATAGGCGCTATTGACCAGCAAGAATTAGAGCGGTACATCAAAACTAACGAGAAGGAGCAATAAGTAAATGAATAGCGTTTATATAATAGGCAAGGTATCTGGTTTGGATAGAGAGTATGTAGAAAAGAAATTTGCTAACGTAGAAGAGCATTTAGCGAAGCATTTCAAGACTGTTGTCAATCCAACAAAGTTAGTTCCCGCAGATACGGATTGGGAGACAGCGATGAAAATGTGTATCAAAGGTATGCTTGATTGCGACGCTGTTTATGTTATGAATGATGTAAGTTCATCTATTGGTGGGTTATTGGAATTGCATATAGCGCGTGCCTTAAAGATACCATTGTATCTTGAAGGCGACGTATAGAAATAAAAATAATGTATTATTTAAAACAATTTAAAGAGGTTCATATGTATATGAAAAGTAATTTAAAGTGCGATGCAGTGCTCACATCATTAGATGTGCCGTCAAAATTACATCCACGCCAGCCAAATATGATATGCAACATCGATATGGCAGAGAGGGTAACCGAGAATGCTTACAGCGAATTAAGAAATGCTCTCGCTATAGCCGATGTTACGCTCGATGCATTCTTTGAGCAGTATATAGATGCGGAAACGTTTTTACAGCATATATTGCCACACTGTTTGCGAGCCATTACTTCAGTAAGAAGACTAAGCGCGTTAGCATACAGATTGCTATGCGACTTCTGGGAGGCAGTCGAGTGGGGAAAAATCGAGGCGATGAATGCAGATAAAATAGATAGCAACGACGACGTCAGCTATCCACTAATAAAGCATCATCGACAAGATGACTGGAAGAGTCTAAAATTCCAGCGTAGCGTTTGGATAGAATACGAAACGAAAATCTTAGGTATAGTTTTATGGTGCAAAAAACTTGGAGCGACAACGAGCGATCAGTTCACAGATGATAAAATCGAAGAGATAGAAAATCATCTATTGTGGCTTAAAGAGCTTGGAGAGGATTTATATAATTACTGCATTAGGTTAATCATTGATGTGGAGCTTGCTTTACACTGGGCTAACAACGAAGCTGTATATCACGATACGTTAGTAAGCAAATAAAAATAATTTCAATAATATTTACAAAGGTCTAACATGCATTACAGGGAACCAGTAAAATTCACTTGTCCTCTGATTGACAAGTGCATCGAGCAAATTAAAGCTGTCATTAACAATAGTGTAGATGTATCTTACAGTAGAGATGTAGATACTATGGAGGAGTGGATTTCAGACACTGTATGGTTAATGGATAAAATTATTGAAACATTAGAAGAGTTGCGGGACAGCAATTCTAAACTTAGAGATTGGGGTAGTAATGAAGCAAGTCGTGTTGATGAATTAGAATTAAAAATCGTAAAATTAGAAGAAAAAATTGAAGAGTTAGAAAACCAAATTTATGAACTTATGAACTAAAAGGAGAAAAAATGAAAAAAACTACAACAATCGACAAAAACTTTAATACAGAACAAAACTTTAATAGTGCACTCCACCCCGCCATTGCAGCAATGCAATGTTATGCACAGCCTTCTATCCAATTGTTCAATTGCGACAATAGAATTTTGATGCAAACATTAGCGGATGAAAGCGTGGATGTAATTTTGACAGACCCCCCGTATTTGTACTTGAAAAACCAAAAATTAGAACGCCCTTTTGATGAGCAATTATTCTTTTCTGAATGTAAACGACTTCTTACAAAAAATGGCTTTATCGTGCTTTTTGGTCGTGGTACATCATTCTATCGCTGGAATACGATTTTAGATGATTTAGGGTTTAATTTTAAAGAGGAAATAATTTGGGATAAAAAACGCCATTCTTCTCCTGTCTCACCAATAAGTAGGCGACACGAAACTATATCTATTCATTCAAAAGGCAAAGGAGTTGTAAATTTAACACGTGTAGATTATTTTGAAGCAAATCAATTTAAACCTGATAAAGTGATAGAAACGATAAATCGAATAAAAACAACTTTCGGTAATCGAAAAACTTTTGATTTATTAATGTTATATTTTACTGATAAAAAAAAATTATATAATGAATATTACGGGAGTTCAAAGTTCAACGTTTCTATACAAAAAAGAACTTCGCAAAATAGAACAATCCATTTTGTTGAAAATTTAGAAGAAGGGTATAAGGAATCCTCAATAATAGATAGTATAATTGAAGTTAGTCGCGACCATTATAATACTATCCACCCAACTCAAAAACCAGTTCGTTTACTCGAGCGGCTTTTAGCACTGGTTATTCCAAAAGATAAAGAACCAAAAGAAATTGTTGTTGCTGATTTTTTCGGAGGTTCATTCAGTACAATGGAAGCGGTATATAATATGGGAATGCAAGGTATAGCCTGTGAAATTGATAAAGAGTATTTTGAAGCAGGGAAAAAACGAATTGAAAGTTTGCCACCTCGTCAAGCAGTGTTGTTTGAGTAGGTTGTGCATAAC
>Ga0209409_1000717_pt1 | contig 32982 bp, 24 predicted proteins | sample AD_JPNMR1_MetaG_FD_184424 | JGI IMG/M metagenome (GOLD analysis project Ga0209409, IMG submission 184424) | Active sludge microbial communities of municipal wastewater-treating anaerobic digesters from Japan - AD_JPNMR1_MetaG (SPAdes) (version 2) | ecosystem: Engineered > Bioreactor > Anaerobic...
TTTACAACTATTTTTTTTCATTTCTTTTTCGCTTTTCTTTTCATTATTTCTTTTATTTGTTTTAATTTCTTTTTACTTACTATTCGTAATGCTGCAAAGGGGTATACCATGTCTGGGATATTTTCTGTAAGTTTTAAAATTTTTCCTTGATTTTTTTAACTAAAAATATTATCATTAAAAAATATATTTAAAGGTGTTGATATGATAATTTGTAAAGTAAAAGGTAGTGTAGTTTGTTCTGCTAAACATCCAACATTTAAAGGCCATAAAATAATGATATTGCAAACATTGACACCAGATTTAAAAGAGAAAGGCGAAACTTTTATGGCAATTGATGCAGTTGGTGTTGGAGTTGGCGAAATTGTTCTTTGTGCAAGGCATGGCTCTTCTGCAAGAGCAATTTGGGGCAATGTCCCTTTTAATGCAGCTATTGTTGGTGTGATTGATACAGTAAATATAGAAAAGAAATAAAGGAGGCAAAAATGGATTTAAATGAAACAATAGAAAAAATAACAAGAGAAGTATTACAAAAATTAAATGGCACAGAATTTAAAACAGGTTCTGGAAGTTCTGTCTCTAATAAAAATATATTAGTTATATTAACAGGAAGTAATTGGCGATTAAATGAAATCATATCATTTTTACAAAAATTAAAAACAAATAATAGATTAAGTTTTCTCTTTTCAAAAACAGCAGAAAAAATAATAGGCTATTCAATAATAAAATCAAATTTTCCAGAATCAACAATAATATCAAATAACGAAAATTATACAGCAAAAGAAATAGTAGAACAATTTGATTTAATAATAGCGCCGACAATGACATTAACAACATTAACTAAATTAGCTAATTTAATTGGCGATAATTTAATAACAAATGTTTTAATACAATCAATCATTTCAGATAAAACAATAATAGTAACAAAAGATACATTATTTCACGAAGGAAAAATGCCAACATCATTTGAAAATATAATAACCAAAAAATTATCAATAATAGCAAGTTTTGGAGTGATAGTCGTAAGTATAGATGAATTACAAAGACTTAATTTATCAGCATTAACAAAGAGTGGTGCATACAGAATTGGTGAAACATATACACAAAAATTAATGGAACAATGTACTGTAACAGGATTAGATTGTTCTGCTTGTGGTTTATGTATTGTTCGAACACCATCCAGAGTTCAAGAAATAGTTGATAGTGGTGCAAGCAGAATAACATCATCAATTGGTGTAAAAGATGTTCCATTAAATTTAGCAAAATATATTGACCATACCTTATTAAAACCAGATGTAAATGAAAGTCAGATACGCAAATTATGTGAAGAAGCAAAAGAATATAAATTTGCATCAGTCTGTGTAAATCCAGGTTGGGTAAAATTATGTGCTGAATTATTAAGAGGGACAGGTGTGAAGGTCTGCACAGTAATTGGTTTTCCACTTGGTGCAACATCGACAGAAGCAAAAGTAGCAGAAACAATACAGGCAATAAAAGATGGTGCAGATGAAATTGATATGGTAATAAATGTTGGTGCTTTAAAATCAAAAAATTATGATTTTGTTCGCGAAGATATAAGACGAGTAAAACAAGCTTGTGGACCAAATATAATATTAAAAGTAATATTAGAAACCTGTTTATTAACAGATGAAGAAAAAATAAAAGCCTGCGAATTAAGTAAAGAAGCAGGCGCTGATTTTGTTAAAACATCGACAGGATTTGGAAGTGGTGGTGCAACAGCAGCAGATATTGCATTAATGAGAAGTGTAGTAGGACCAACAATGGGCGTTAAAGCATCAGGCGGAATTAGAGATGCAAATATTGCAAAAGAAATGATTAGATTTGGTGCAACAAGAATAGGTGCAAGTGCAAGTGTAGCAATAGTAAAAGGCGAAAAAGGAAAATCAGATTACTAAAAAATTAAGATAAACAGATGACGCAAAAAGAGAAAAAATCAAATATAACAAAATTATGGTTTAAAGATTGGGCTAATGAATATGATAATACTCTTGGTAAAGTTAAACGACATCATCTATTACTTGACCTTGTTGTAAAAAAATCAAATGTAAAAAATTGTGAAAAAGTTTTAGATATTGGTATTGGAACAGGTTTATTAAGTTTAAAATTTTTAAAAGCAAAAGATTGTCAAATAACAGGAATTGATAATTCAAAAGAAATGTTAAAAATATGTAAAGAAAAAATTAATGAATTAAAATTAACAGATAAGATTCAACTCAAACAAATGGATGCACATAATCTTGATTTTCCTGATAATTCATTTGATATTGTTGCTTCAACTGTTTCATTACATCATATAAAAGATAAATTGCCAGTTATTAAAAAGATATATTCAATTTTAAAACAAGATGGGCGATTTGTTCTTGGTGATATTGATTTAGATACTACTGGCAGTTTATTAAATATAAAAAGATTTGAAAGATTATTTGCTTATTTACATGATGAACTAATACTTGCATTAAAAGATGGTGGAATTGATGCATTTAAAAGAATGTATGATAATGGTAAAAAACATATTTTAAATGATGGGGAGTATTGTATAAGTTTTCAGGATTGGAGTAAACTATGTAAAAAAGCAGGTTTTAAAGAGATTAGTGTGACGCCTTTAAAAAAATTTGAAAGATTTAAAGTTCTCGTTGCTGTTAAAAAATAAATGCTTTTCAGTTCTTTTATTAATGGCTTATTATTAGGTTTGTCTGTTGGTTTATATTGTATTTTTTCCTGTGGTTTTTGTTTTGCTTCTTATCTCTTACTTTCAGAAAATAAAAAAACAAAAATATTTCTCTTCTTTTTAGCAAGATTATTTATTTATCTTTTTGTTGGTTTTCTTACTGGTTATTTAGGTGAAAAATATTATAGTTTTTTTTTAGAGAGCAAAAGAACAATATATATAATCACTGGTTTTTATCTAATTTTTTTAGCAAATTTTTCATTTATAAATTTTGAAATTTTTAATAAAAAAATAAATGCTTTTTTATTGGGTGTTTTATCAGGCATAAGTCCCTGTCCACCTTTTATTGCTGCTTTTTCTACTTCCTTTTTACAGGGTGGAATAATAAATTCTTTATCCTTGTTTTTTGGTTTTTTCTTATCATCTTCCTTAATGATTTTACCAATTTTAATTCCTACTTTTTTTAAATTTAAAAAAATCATTATAAAAAAATTTTCACAATTTGTTTTATATACAATGGCTGTTGTATTTTTATTTATTGGTATCGTAAATATAAATAAAAAACAAACAATTCCATTAAGTCGAATTGAATTGCTATCTTCATTTATTAATAAAAATAATTTAGTGCAGCAAGAAAATAATATTTATAAAATATATGATGAAAATGGGAAAATTACTGGAATAATCTTTTTTACTGATGAAATTGCATTTGAAGCAATAAATGGCTTTAATGGACCTGTGCCTGTTATGGTTCATATAAAAGATAACAGAATACAAAAAGTAGAATTATTAAAAAACAATGAAACGCCAGAATATATTAATATCTTGATAAAAAATAATTTTCTAAAACAATATGAAAATAAAAGCATTTTTGAAGATTTTAAATTAGATAAAAATATTCATTCATATTCAGGCGCAACTATTTCTGCTAATGCAATAAATAATGGTATAAACCAATCACTAAAAAAAATTTATAATTTAATTAGAGAATCAGAAGAAACAAATAAAAGAAAAATTTTTAAATATTTGTTTTTAATAGTTGGTTTGATTTTAACTTTATTTTCGTTATATAAAAAAAATATTAAATTAAGAAGATTTACAATTTTATACTCTGTTATTGTGCTTGGTTTTGTTAATAAAATTTTTCTTTCCATAAATTCTTTATTAACAATTGTTTCAGGTGGTATTGAAGCAAATTATATTTCACCATTTTTAATTTTATTTTTATTTACTTTGATTTTTTTGTTTTTTAGCGGTAAAATATTTTGTGCGTATTTATGTCCATTTGGTAATTTAATTGATATTATTCGATTTCTTTTTAAAAAAATTGGTATTAATTTTTTTATTTCAGAATTTAAAAATTTTTATTTTATTAAATATATCATTTTATTTATTTATTTATTTTATTTTTTACCAAATAGTTTGACATACAAATTAGAACCATTTATTTATATTTTTTCAGTAAGTGTGGTAAATATTTATTTTGTTTTGAGTATATTAATTTTAATTTATTCAGTAATTGAATATCGCTTTTATTGCCGTTATTTATGTGCTCTTAATGCTTTCTTCTTACTTCTTTTAAAATTAAAAAACTCAGTAGAAACAATAAATAAAAAAATTAAGAAGAACTAAATTTAGTCATTAAATCAAAAACTGAACTATATTGTAAATTTGCCTGGGCAAAGAAAGAAGCAGCAGCCTGTGCAAGCATTTGATATTTTACATAATTTACCATTTCAGCAGCAAAGTCAGTATCTTCAATATTTGATAACGCAAAAGAATAATTCATTTCAATATCTTCATTTAATGAACTTGCTGAATTTAATCTGTTTATTACTGCACCTATATTACTTCTTAATGTTGATAATCTATTTATGCCAGACTGAATTAAATCCATTGAAAAATTAGCCATTGAAATAGAAGTAATAGAAACAGAATTAACATATAACGCTTCACTTGATGCTGTATCAATATTAAATGAAAAGTAATTACCATTATTTGGACCAACCTGAATTAAAATTGAGCCATTGCCTGTTGAATAATCACCTGTTAATAATTTTACTCCATTAAATTCAGTTGATGTACTTATCCTATCAATTTCAGAAATTAATTCATTAACTTCTGTTTGCAGTATTAATCTATCAGATGAAGTTAATGTTCCATTTGCTGCTTGATTTGCTAATGAATACATCCTTTGTAAAATTGATAACATTGAATCTAATGCGCCTTCTGTTGTCGAGAGTAAAGCAACACCACTTTGAATGTTATCACTGGAAATAGTTAAACTGTTTATTTGGACAGTTAATCTTTTGGCAATAGCAAGACCGGCTGGGTCATCAGCAGCAGAATTAATTCTTTTGCCTGTGGTAAGTTTTTCAATTGATTTTGATAAATTTAGATTTGAAAGTCCTAAATTTCTTGCTGCTATCCTTGCAGCCCAAAAATTATTAATACTCAACATCTTAATGCCCCTCCCTGCATATTTTGTTGAGTTATAAAAACCCTTTTTTAAATTCCTTTATTATTTATCCTTATCATTATTCTACTATTATTATATTACAATTTTTAAAAATGTCAATAGTAATTTTCAGTAATTTTGATACTAAGTGCAGTCAACGAAAATAGAAAAAATAGAATTTTAATTTTGTAATTTTAAAATTTCTAAATTGACTAATAATAATTTGAACTTGCTTTTTCTTTTTCTCTTTTGCATTATTTTTTGCCGGGTCAATTTCTATTGGCTCATTTAGAAAAAATAAAAATTTTTTTCTTGACAATTATTTTAAAAAATGTAAAATATTAAAAAAAATTAAAATGCGGGAATAGCTCAGATGGTAGAGCGTCACGTTGCCAACGTGAATGTCGCGGGTTCGACTCCCGTTTCCCGCTCCATTCTAAATTTCATTAATTTTTAAATAATCAATTAACACATCAGGAATTATTATTTTGCCTTCTTCGGTTTGATAATTTTCTATTATTGCTGCAAGTGTCCTGCCTATCGCTAACCCCGAACCATTTAAGGTATATACATATTCTGGTTTTGATTTATTGTCTCTTTTAAATTTTATGTTTGCACGGCGTGCTTGAAAATCTGTACATAAACTACAAGATGAAATTTCAAGATATCTATTTAAGCCTGGCATCCATACTTCTAAATCATAAGTCTTTGCTGATGAAAATCCTAAATCAGCTGTGCATAATTCTATTATTCTATATGGTAATTTTAATAATTGCAATATTTTTTCTGCATCTGCTACTATTTTGTTAAATGCTTTTATTCCATCTTCTGGCGTTGTTATTATTACTAATTCAACTTTATTAAATTGATGTTGTCTGATTAAACCACGAACATCTTTGCCATACGAACCTGCTTCACTTCTAAAACAGGGTGTATATGCTGTATAATATTTTGGTAATTCATTTATATTTAATATTTCATCTTTATGAATATTTGTTAATGGCACTTCACCTGTTGGAATTAAATATAAATCATAATTTTCACACTTAAATAAATCCTCTTTAAATTTTGGTAATTGTCCTGTGCCTGTCATTGTTTCTTCATTTACTAAAAATGGTGGTAATATTTCTGTATAACCATTTTGTGTTGTATGCACATCAAGCATAAAATTTATTAATCCTCGTTCTAATTTTGCGCCTTTGTCTGATAATAAAGCAAAGCGTGAACCTGATAATTTTGCTGAAACAGAAAAATTTATTATTCTTAATTTTTCTCCAATTTCCCAATGTGCCAATGGTTTAAATGTAAAGTTTTTTTTATCGCCATATTCTTTTATTATCTTATTATCTGCTTCACTTGTGCCAATTGGAACTTCTTTTAATGGTATATTTGGTATCTTTAATAATATTTCTTTTATCTTCTGATTTATTTCATTTAATTGTAAATCAAGTTCTGGTATTTCTTTATTTATCTTTTTTGATTGTTCCATTAATTCTTCAACATTTTCACCTTTACTTTTTTTTATACCAATCTCTTTTGAAATTGTATTTCTTTGATTCTTTAATTGTTCAACTTCTTTTATTTTCTTCCGCCGTTCATTATCTAATTCTAATATTAAATCTAATTCATTAAATCTTTGATTTCTATTTCTTAATGCAATTTTTACTTCTTCTATATTTTCAATAACAAATTTCAAATCAAGCATAAATTACTCCTTAATTATTCTTTTTAATAATTCAAGTTGTTCTGGTGTTCCTATATCAAGCCACTTATCCTTTAAAATATATCCCATAATCTTATATTTATTTTCATTTAATAACATTGTAATAGCATCAGGTAATTCATATTCACCTCGGGCAGATGGTTTTATTTTTTCTAAATAATTAAAAATTATTGGCTTAAAAAAATATAAACCTGCATTTATATAATTTGTTGTGGATTTTCCTTTTTCTGGTTTTTCTATTATCTTTATTATCTGATTATTTTTATCAATATATATTGCACCACCAAAATACGGGTCTTCTACCCATGTCAAACTCAATAAAATATCTGGATTATTTTTATTTATAAAATCTATAAAATTTCTAAAATCATTTTTTGTTATCCATATATCTCCATTAGTTAAAATAAATTCTTTTTTTTCTACATATTCTTTTGCTAACAATACAGCTGCGCCTGTTCCATTTTGTTCTCTCTGTTCTATGTAATTTATTTTTATATCCCACTCTTTTCCATCTTTAAAATAATCCTTTATTTTATCTGAAAGATAACCAACAATAATTACAAATTCTTTCAAACCAATTTCTTTTAATTTTATTAAAATATGTTCAAGTATTGGCTTCCCCCCTACATTAAGCATTGGCTTTGGTGTAGCAGCAGTTAATGTCTTCATTCGCGTTCCTTTACCAGCCGCAAGAATAACTGTTTTCATCTACATTAAACTCCTTTGCTTTATGATTAAAAAATTTGAATTGATAATAAATAAAAAAGAAGGAAATGTCAAAAAAATTATTTTAGAATTTTTATTTTAGAAAACAACAATTTTGATAAGACTATATAAAAAAAAATAAAGTGGTGGAAATTATTTTTATATTCCACCACTTTTATTTTAACTTTCTAAATCAAATATTACTCCAACAAAAGACTTTATTTTTGCTATCATATCAAGCATTTCTTTTGATGGTATTTCCCTGATTACCTTATCTGTTTCTGTATCCACTACTTCTGTTACTATTCTGCCTGTTTCTTTATGGACAGAAAATCGAACAGACCGTGCAAAATTTTTAGCAACTTCATTTAATTTGTCTGCTGCTTCTTCAAATATATTTACCAATTCTTGTTCTTCTATTGGCTTATCATCTTCATTATAATTATTAAAATTGCTTTGCATAAGTTCTTTGCTTGCACTATAGTTTTCTGCCATCTTATAATTAACTGTATTATTTATTCCGCCAGAATAAACAAGATTCAAATCTATAGTCATATTTATCACCTCCTTGTGAAAATGACTATATCATTTATCACTAAATTGAATATAGCGACCAGCTTCACATAAATCAAAAAAAATAATATAAAATATCTTATCTAAATAACTGTAATACAGCCTGAGGCATTAAATTAGCCTGTGCAAGCATTGCAGAACCTGCTTGAACAAGAATTTGATTCTTTGTAAATTCAATCATTTCTGTTGCAAAATCTACATCTCTTATTCTTGATTCACTTGCTGTTAAATTTTCTTCCTGTATTCCAAGGAAGTTATATGTATTTAACAATCTGTTCTGGATAGCGCCAAGTTGTGATCTCTGTGAATTTACTTTATTTATTGCATTATCAAGTAATGACACAGCAGAACCTGCTGCTGCTGTTGAAAGTGTATAAGATGCAAGAATGTTATTTATACCAACTGCAGTGGTAGAAAATGTGCCAATACTCATTACGATTATTTGGCCATCACTACCACCAACCTGTAAAATAACACTTCCTGCTGCTGAACTACTTGCTGTCCCGTCTAATAAATTTACTCCATTAAATGTTACAGACGAACTCATTCTGTCAAGTTCACTCATTAATTGTGAAACTTCTGCTGATATAAGCTGTCTGTCTGATGTTGTTAATGTTCCATTTGCTGCTTGAACTGCTAATACTCTCATCCTTTGGAGTATTGAACCAAATTCATCTAACGCACCTTCTGCTGTTTGAACCATTGATACGCCATCCATTACATTTTTCTTTGCCTGTCCAATTCCTGATATTTGTGCTCTTAATCTTTCTGAAATCGCTAATCCTGCTGCGTCATCTGCAGCGTGATTAATTCGGTAACCAGAGGATAACTTTTCTAATGAACTATTTAATTTAGCATTACTAATACTTAATTGTCTTGTGGCAAATAATGCCGCAATATTATTCATTACTGATAGGGCCATTTACTCTCCCTCCTTGAGTAAAATTTTTTTTAAAATAAGGCATCCTTGCCTTATCAATATAATTTTAAATTATCCACTGGCCGCTATATTCCATATTTACTTGTCAAAGAACATTGTTATTACTTTCCCAGTAATAACTTTTATTTATAATTCACTTTTACCCTTTTATCCCTTTTAAGGCAAAGTGAATCATCTTTTATGAAAATAATTGTAATACTGATTGAGGTCTTAAATTAGCCTGTGCAAGCATTGCATTGCCTGCCTGTGCTAATATTTGTAATTTTGTGAACTCAATCATTTCCTGTGCAAAATCTACATCTCTTATTCTTGATTCACTTGCCATTACATTTTCTCTCTGGATTCCTAAAAAGTTAAATGTATGTTCCATTCTATTCTGCATTGCTCCTAATACTGCTCGCTGTGATGACACTTTATTTATTGCTACATCTAATAACCCTAATGATGATGTTGCTCCTGTTACTGATGTTAAACTTAATCCTGATATTCCAAGTCCTGCTAAACTCATTGTATTTATATTTAATACTAAGCCTTGACCATTATCCGCACCAACTTGTAAAATTATTGAACCTGCACCTGTTGATGGAAGCCCACTTATTAAGTTTATTCCATTAAATTCGACTGTGCTTCTCATTCTATCTATTTCGCTTAATAATTGACTTATTTCTAATTGTATTAATTGTCTATCTGATGTGGTTAATGTTTGATTTGAAGCCTGAACTGCTAATACACGCATTCTTTGAAGTATTGTATGAAGTTCTTCCAAACCACCTTCAGCTGTCTGAATTAATGATATTCCGTCCTGAACATTTTTTTGTGCTTGTTCAAGACCATTGATTTGTGATCTAAATCTTTCTGATATTGCTAATCCTGCTGCATCATCCGCTGCACTGTTAATTCGATATCCTGATGATAATTTTTCTAAACTTTTGTTTAATTTTAAATTTGTTAATGTTAATTGTCTTGCGGCAAATATTGCCTCAATATTATTCATTATTCTCATAGTAATATCCTCCTTGAAATTTTTGTTACTTGGCCTCCTTGCCAATTTCTAAATAATTTTCACTCAAAAAAATCAATTACCTTTTTTTCGCCTTTTCTATCACCTCCTAATTTATAAATTTTTATCTTATTATAATACCGTTAAACCCTTATAAAAAGCAAAAAGGGTTTATAATTAAAGAGTTCTCTCACTCTCTAATTATAAACCCTCTTTAATAATCTCTTTATTTTACCTTCCATAGTTTTACCCACTTCCTTGTGTATTTATTTTCTTAATCTATCTCTATTATCGGCAAAACTTTAAAAAACTTTAGAAAAAAATTAATTTTTTTTTAATTATTTTTTTTTAGATATTTTAAGTTTATTATTACATCAAATTGATTTTTTAATTTTATGCTTTTATTCATTTTCAGGCTACTTACTTTTATTATTTTCTTTTCATTCTCTATCTTATATAAAAATCGAACAAGTTCTTTTATTCGTATATCTTCTATTTTTATCTCATATTCTGTTTCTTCATATTCCTCATTATTATTTGTTTTTATTGGCTTAAAATATAATACTCTCTTTTTTATGCCTGTCTCTTCTAATCCTTTATTTACATATTCTTCGAAAATAAAATTTGTTAGTTCTGTTAATAGAATACTCTCTTTTATATTAAAATTTTCTTTCAATTCTTTTGTCTTGCTTACATTCTCTATAAATTGATTATATTCATTTTCAACTGCTTTTAATTCTCTTTTTATTTTTACATTATTTTGCATTATTATTATATTCAGTATTATCAACACTATAAATATTATATATATTTTTTTTTTCTTCATTTTTTTATCACTATTTTTATTACAAAATCAATTCCTTCTGATTTTAATATGTTAGCATATTCTGATTTTATTAAATTTACTTCTCTTATATTTTCTTCGCGTTTTAATTCTTCTATCAAACTATTTATTACTCTTACATTTTCTGCTGAACCTGTTAAATCAAAACTATTTTCATTATACTCTATATTTTTTAAAGTAATCAAATTTTGATATTTCTTCAAACTCTTGATTATGTTTCTAAATCTATATAAAAATTTTTTATCATAATTCAAATATGAATTTAATATCTCTGTTTTATCTATTATTCGATTATTATAATTTATTGATTGTGGTATTACTTTCACTATTTTTTTTAATTCTGGATAATATTCCATAAATAAATTCTTTATTTCTTCTTTTATTTTTTTTTCTGATTTTTTTATTGAAATACTAACAGTCAAATTTATTAGTAAATTTATAATCAAAACAAAACTTATGGCTTTTATTAGATAATTATAAATTACAGGCGAAAAATAGATTCGGCTCGTTTGTTTTAAAAAACCACTATAATTTTCTTTACTATATGCTATTACTCCGCCTTTGATTATTTCATTCTCTCTATTTTCTACTCTTATTATTTCTATTTCTTCTTCTATATCATTATTATTTTGTATCTTTATTATTTCTTTTATTTTCTCTATATTAATTTCATTTGCATTTATATTTTTTACATAATCTAATATTATTCGCTCACCTGTATAACAATATTTGATTCTATTATTTTCTTCAAAAAAATAAACCTTTTTTTCTTTTGAAAATTCTGGATAATTATTTTTACAATAAAAATAAAATGCTTCATTTGAATCAATTATGCTTATTATCTTAAATTTATTCTTATACAAAAATAATTTTATTTCATTCAATTTTTCTTTATCAAATATTGATATATAATAATTTGCATTTTCTTCTTTTTCTTTTAATTTCAGATAACTTATTTCTCTTTTTTCTGTTGGTATTATTATATTTGTATTTGCATTCAATATTATATTATACAATTTATTTTGAACATTGAGTGGATAATCATTATTAAATGATAAACTCTCATCTATTATCAAAATTATTTTTTTACTATGCTTTTTTATTTCTTCCAATAATTCGTTATTTTCTGTTGATACTTCATACACTCCATTTATTTCTATTTCTTTTTTTTCTTTTGTAATTAAATAAAAATACTTCTTATCATTTATAATTCTTAAAACACAATAATTTCTTTTCATTTTTTATTTTCTTTTAAAAAATAATTTAGAACAAAAAATAAAATTATTAAAAATATGCTAAAATTTAATTTTGGAATTTTTAAAACAAATAATCTCAATTCAATAATATTTAATTTCTTTAATAAATTCAAATAACCAATAAAAACTGAGATATAAATTATATAAATTAAAAAATTTATTCTGATGTATTTTTTTATTCTTTCGAAAAAAAATAAAAAAACAAAAATAAATAATGTTGTCCAGCCAATAAAAGAATTTATAATTATATCATATAAAATCGTATAAATCAATAAATTTATTTTTTTTGCTTTTTGTGAATTTATATAAAAGAATAATAAAGGCACAAAAATAAAAAATGCATACTTACTAAAATTTATTATTAAAAATTTTTCTAATAATATAGAAAGAAAAATAATTAAATTCATTTAATAATTAATAACCAATCTAAATTTGAAAAATCTGCATAAGGTTTTATAATTATTTTTTGTTCATTCAAATCAATCTCTTTTATTTTTACTATTTCACCAATATAAAAATCTGGCAGAAAAATATCATCATTTCCTGTTGTTAATATCTTATCACCTATTTTAAAATTATATTTATATGGAAAATATTTTACATAACAAAACTCACCATTTCCTGAAATTAAAAAATGTTCTTCTTTATTTCTGTCCCCTTCTTTTTTAACTGAGGCAAGAAAATTATTTGAAAGTATCGTCAATACTTTTGAATAATCTTCATATACCTCATTTATTTTACCTATTACAATTGGCTTATTTTTCTCTATTATTATTACTCCTTTATTTTTTACTATTCCTTCTTTTTTACCTTTATTTATTACTATTTTTATTTCATCTCTGCTTATTTCCCAGTATTTTATTTTTGCTATACTAAATTCATACTTAAACTCTTCTTTTAATCCAATTATTTCTCGCAATTTTTTATTCTCTTCTTTTATTTCTTCTATTTGTTTTAATATTATCGGCTCAATTTTTATCTCATAATTTTTTGAATTTTTTAGTTTTAATATTTTATAAAAATAATTATTTATTCTACTAAAATTTAGATAATTATTTGATAGGATTAATATTAAAGAAATTATGATATATTTTATCATTGAAAATTTAATTTAATTAGACCTGTTATTTCTGGATATGTTAAATTCATTGTATCCTGCACTTGAAATAAACTATTTATTTCTCTATAACTACTTATTTTAATATATGCTGATACTAATTCCTGATTACTTAAATAATTTATTATTAAATCTTTTGGTAATTTGAATTCTATTACATTTGAACTTGCTACTGAATAATTTGAATTTGTTATACTACTATCATTACTATCTTTTATTGTTGCACTGCTGTTATAATATTCAAACGATAAAACTCGATTCAAATCTTCATAAATATCAATTACAAATTTCGTCCCTGTTAATGTTAAACTTGTCTGTGTATCACTACTGCCACTACCTGTATCTGTTGATTGAACTCTATTTACTGATTCTATCATTAAATAAACATAATCAGAATCCTGTGCTGTTTTTAATCCTTTAAAATCTGCACCATTATAATAATTATCTATTGTATCAGTTATTTTACTTCCATTTATTGTCCATTCACTTGAATCGCCATCAACTGAAATATTATATTGATATGGCACAAAATAATTATTTGCTGAATTTATCTTATCAAAGGAAAAACTCATTCTTCTATTATCTGCCAATGACGCTGTTCCTGTTAATGTTGAACCATTGCTTGTTAAATTTAGTGAACTTATTACTATCGTAGATGTATCATTATACCAACTAAAATTGCCTGTTATTGAATTTTGTGAAATTACTAAATTATAAACTGATAATAATTTATTTGTTGTATCACCAGTAAAAACAACATAATAATTTTCATTATATTTTGAAATGTATAAATCTGATGAGAATGAAGTTAATAAATTATTAGTATAATAAATTTTTATTTCACCACTATATTTCCCTATAAAATTTATATTAAAATTTTCACCTTCTGTTCCACAATTAATTAAGACAAAACTTAATAAACCACATACAAAAATAAAAAATATTTTTTTCATATTTTTACCTCATTTATTAAATTTCCATTTCTGCTGTATATATTAAATTTACTGGTCCTTCAAGATATGCTTCAAATTTTGTTTCACTATCAAATTTACTATTTCGCATTTCTTTTATTTTTTCATTATTAAAATGAATTCGTAATTGTTCTCCACTTTTTGTTATTAATGAAACAGGCGATTTTAAATTATATTTTATTGCTAATATTATTGCTGTTGCTGTGCTTCCTGTGCCACAGGCAAGTGTTTCATCTTCTACTCCTCGTTCATAAGTTCGAATATAATTTTTATCTTTCTCTTTTTTTACAAAATTTACATTTGTGCCTGCTGGCTGAAATATTTTATGATATCTTATTTCTCTGCCTATATTTGTTATATCCATACTAAAAAAATTTTTTTGATTATGGATTATCACTGTATGTGGGACACCTGTATTTATAAAACTTGCTTTTATTATTCTATTGTTTTTTAATTTTATATTTACTTCACTTTTATAATCTTTTGGTTCTGATAATTTTATCTTTACATTTTTTTCATCGATTATTTCCGCATATACTATTCCTGCTAATGTTTCAAAATTCATTTTTTGATTTATTATTCCATTTTTATATGCAAACATAGCAATACATCTTGCGCCATTGCCACACATTTCTGCTTCTGAACCATCAGAATTAAAAATACGCATTTTAAAATCTGCTATACTCGAATTTTCTAATAATAATACTCCATCTGCACCAACTGATATTTTTCTGAGACATACCTTTTTTACTAATTCTGGAATATTTGATGTTAATATTTTATTACGATTATCAATAACTATAAAATCATTTCCTGTCCCACTATATTTCTGAAATTTTATTTTCATAATTTTTTTCTACCTCTTTTTATTTTTTTATTTTTTATATTTTTAAAATATGTCTTTTAAAATGTCAAATAATTTGTTTTATTTGAAATATTATTAATCTCTTGTTGAGACAAAAATAAAAATCTAAAATTCACAAGATTTAAATATTGTTTTAATTATTTCGTTATATTTTTTTTATTGAATAATTAATTATTTGCAATTATCAAATTCAATATTTTTTATTTTTTTTTAATTCTAACATCATCTCATTAAATGAAATTTTTATTTTTATCTTCATTATTGTAAAATCATAAGTAGAATTCAATATATATTTAAATAATTAACCAAAAATAATAATTATCTTTTCCACTATATTTTTTAATACTTCCATAATAATCAAATATTTTACTTATATACAAAATTAACGAATATTTGGTTTGACAATATAAGTCAAAATAATAAAATAATATTATGATAAAAAATATTCAACATAATCAAAAATCATTAAAAAATATTGAATTTTACTCACAGGATTTATTTCAAGAATTATTGCCAAAAAATCTAAAACAAAAATTTTTACATCAATTAAGAGGTAAAGGTAAAAGATATAAAAGATATTTAGGTTCTCCTTTAAGATATGCAGGTGGAAAAAGTTGGGCTGTTGGCTATGTATTAGAAAGAATACCAGAAAATATAAAAAGATTAATTTCGCCATTTTTTGGTGGTGGTTCAATTGAAATTGCAGTAGCAAAAGAATTAAATATTAAGGTAATCGGTTTTGAAATATTTGAAATTCTTGTTCATTATTGGAATATTCAAATTGATAGACCTTATGAATTATACAAAGAATTAGTGAAATTAAAACCTACATTAGAAACTTATAACCAGGTAAAAGAGGAATTAAAAAGACATTGGAAAGGTGAAATAAAATTGCCACCACTAAAATTGGCAGCGTATTACTATTTTAATCATAACCTTTCCTATGGTCCGGGTTTTTTAGGTTGGATGTCAAGTGTTTATGCAAAGGAAGATATGTATAATCGTCTTTTAGAAAGAGTTAAAAATTTTAATGTCAAAAATATAAAAGTTGAATGTGCCTCATTTGAAGAAGTGATACCTAAATTTAAAAATGATTTTCTTTATTGTGATCCACCTTATTATTTAGGTAAAGATAGCACTCTTTTTAGGGGACTTTATCCTCAAAGAAATTTTCCTATTCACCACAATAATTTTAATCATGAATTATTAAAAGAACTTTTATTGAACCATAAAGGTGGATTTATTTTGTCTTATAATGATTCGCCTACTATCAGAAAATGGTATAAAAATTTTGAAATTATTGAATTACCTATACATTACACTATGGGGCAAGGCGAAATAAGAATTGGAATAAATCGCAAAAAGAAAAATACTAATCACATAAAAAAAACACATGAATTACTGATAATTAAAGAGAATTAAATTATGACCAAAAAAAAATCAATGACATCTGAAAAAGCAAGTTTCGTGAAAAGAAAAGGTCATGCAGATGCAAAAGAATTTGCTGAAAAATTAGGAATTGGCAAAGAATATAAAAGTAATCCCCAGGCAAAAAAGATGTAATTGATTTAGAAGGGCATTCTTATTCTGTAAAAAGTGGCGAAAAGAAATGGCAGATTTTTTTGTATGGCAAAACAAGATTTGAAAAGGATTTTACTTTTAGGGGTATGAATGGATTGGATAAATTATTTTTATAATGTATAGAAAATTTTCCTGAATGTAGAAATGATTATTTAAAAAACAAGGAATTGTATAAAAAGAACCTACAAAAAATAATGCGTGAATTATGCCAAAAATTAAAAGAAAAAAGGCTACTTGAAGCTTTTATCGATAAAAGTATGTTCAATAGTGGAGAGGTTGATTTTTTAGTTATTAAAGAATCAGATATTTTTCATGTATTCTATCACAGTGATGTTGTAAAAATTTTAAGTAATAATTATTCTGTTGAAAATTCTAAAGCAAGAGGAAAAAATCAAATTGACGATCAAAAAGTAGTTTTTAAGGTTTCAGATAAAACTCAGGAAGAAATTGAAATGAGAAATGATAGCGAAATCCATTATAGAGAAGTAAAATTTTGGTTAGATAAAAAATTAACATTTAATTTATTAAAATCACAAATAAATAAAGTTAAAAAACTTTCAGTTAACATAATTCTTTATGGTAAATCTATAAATAAATTGTCTAAATATATTTTAAAAAAGAATAATGAATTATAAAAAAAATTGTCCATTACTATATTCCTTTAACTTATCAATAGATAAATCGTTTTGTTTCACTTTGATTAAATTTTAATTCTTTTAAACTTACATTCCCAGCAATTAGGTAGCAATATAAAAAAAATATTAAGAAAGAATAAATAGATAAATAACCGCTTAAAAATTAAGAATAAAAAAAATCAAAAATGCTTGCTAAAAAGTTAATAATGCAAATATAATGTGCTTAAATATTTCGAATTCAAGTTTTACTAACAAATAAATTTTCTTATCGCATTGGAACTGCCACACTTACTGGTCGTGTTATTTTTTTATTATTAAAATTTATATATAAGATATATATTCCAATATCAGCAATATTTCCATTATTTTTCTTACCATCCCATAATATTTTGCCACTACCTGATACAGAACCATTAAATAAATCACGAACTAATCTACCTTCTATATTAAATACTTTTATTTCAAGTGGAACATTTACTCCTCCTGCATATTCTATTTCTAATTGTTGATTTAATTCAGGACAAAATGGATTATTATTTATTTTTACTGAATAATCATTTGAATTTGCTATTACAGGCATTGGATTTATATCACTATTCGAACGCGGCATAATAAAATATTCAACACCTACATTACTTATTGCGTATTTTATCTGATTGTTTTGATATAGTATTCCTTTTATTGTTTTTTGCGTTTTAATTATATCCGGATTTATTCCAGCATTATTATCTAAATAAATAAAATAATTTGCATTAACATCTTCTACTTTCATTATCTTATCAGAATAATAATTGTATAATTGCAATGTATCATTTATAACAAGTTCAACTAATTTACACTCATAAGCTTCTGCTTCTTCTAATTGTTTTGCATTTAATTTTATTGCTGCTGGCACTGTTTCTTGAGTGCTTAATACTTCTATTGTTGGATTTGTTATTTGTGTTAACCCTTTATATTGTGTCAATGTTCCACTAACCCGTATTTTATAACCTTCTAATATATCTGTATCAATCGAATTTTTATATATATTTATTCCTGCTTTATCATCCTGTATATAAATATTTAATTTACTATTATCAAAAGTATTTACACCTGCTGTTACTATTCCTTCAACAGTTATGCTTTTTCCAGTTAAATCTAATATTCCATCATTATTCAAATCTATTTTTGCATCTGCTATGCTAATTATTGATGTAGGAATCATATTTGCATAATAACTAAAATGTTGTGTCCATATTTTTACTCGTTTATTTATTTTATCTACTTGATATTTCTCTTTTGCTATCACAAAATAACTTTCTATACTATCATCATAATAATATGGAATAATACTATCTTCTGATGTGCCTGCTGGTAAAATAGAAGGATTATAACTTAAATAAATTATTACCTCTTTATCTAATGGAACACTATCTATTATTTTTATATTATATACTGTTCCGATTATTTTATGTAATGCTGGTGCTGCTGGTGGCTGACTTACTTCACTTATTTGCATTGTAATTGTATCTTTCCCTGAAACTACTGCTTCTGGTATTTCTATCTGTAAATTACCTTTGATTATTTTCGTATCTTCATCTACCTTTATTACATAAGTTTCTGAATTTTCAAAGCCTGATAATAAATCACTATATCTTCTTGGTTTTATTCTATATCCTGATGTATATGGTGCTCCATTTTCTAAATCTATTTGTTCTAATACTCCTATTACTGAAAATGCTCCGTTAGGCGTCGGCTTACCACATATATCAACATCATCATCAATTTGTAAATATGTTGTGCCACTTCCATCATCTATCATTATTGTCGCTCCTTTGCCTGATGTCGCAGATGGAAATGATTTGCCATCTACTATTTTTACATTATTTACTCTTATTAACTGTCCTTCGTATAATTCACCATATCTTGTTACCTGATATGTTGTTAATACTAATGGTTCTGGTAATGGCTGATTTTTCGCTATCATTGTCACTACTGGATTTATTATTTCAAGTAAGCCATAAAAATGTGAAATAATTCCTGTTACTATTACGCTATCGCCTTCTTCTACATAAAATGTCTGCTTATTTTCTTCATAAATATTTATTCCGCCTGTTGCATCCTGTATATACACTACATTTGATGTTTTACTATAATTTCCTGTTGCTACTGTTACTACTCCACTTATTGTTACCATCTGACCATTCATTAACGGCACACCGTTCGCATCAACACCTCGAATATCTGCTATTGGTCGAATTGATAAGGTATCTGTAATTGATGTTGGATTCTCTATCCAGACAGGTGCACCAATAGCATAATCACCATCCTGTTCTATTACTTTTATCAAATAATATGATACGCCATCAAAAGCAGTATCAATTATGGTATCTTTATATGATGATGAATTTACATAAATTGTTTTATAAACTGTTGGCAAACTGCCACCAACTTTATCTTTATAAATTTCTATATATGAAATAATATCATCTGCATCTGAAACATCAATTTCAATTTGCGCATTTGTTTGGTCTTTTAATACCTGTCCCATATCATAATTATTTACTTTGTAAAATAATTTTAAATTTCTATCTGTTGACGAAAAAACACGACGACTGCGTAATGCTTCAAATAAATTTGTTTTGGTTAATGAAGCAGCATAAACTCCTGTTATTAATGTTGTCTGCTTGCCCCAATTTGAATTATGATTATCTTCATTCATTGTTGGTGCTATTCGCCATCCTCGATTTAATAAATATAAATATGCTTCTAATTTATCGCTATATGTTCCTTTATTATCTGTTCCTGAATATGATACATTTGCCTCTGTTACTTCACATAGTGTTAATGTATCATTATAATAACTTACATAAGTATCGCCAAATTCTCCAATCGACGGATGATTAAATTGTAGCAGTTGCACTTCTGGATGCTGCTTCAACCATACATTATAAAGATAATCCCAATCACCATTATTTACATCACATCGTGCATTTGCTTCATATATATTTATATGTCCGCCTTTTGATATTGCGTTCCATTCCTGTCCTGCTATTGCTATAAATTTCCCTTCTTCTGTAAAACTTGCTGCTATATTTAATAAATTCTGATATTGTGCTTCTGACATTGCGCCATTTAAATCAGGTAAATTATTATTATTTCTCGTGTGGTCTGTAATTGCAAAAAACGATAAACCAGCAGTATCACGACTATATGCAAACGCATAATCTGGTGAACCTACTCCATCTGAAAAAGATGAATGTGCGTGTAATAAGCCATAATATAAATTCAATGTTGTTGGAACTGCTGATACTACATTTGAGATTTCAGAAATATTACCATTTTTATCAATTGCTTTAATTGCAAAGTAATATGTCTGATTTGCTGTTAAATTCGGTATTACTACACTCATTTGCTCGCCTGCTGCTAATATTACAAAATTTTCTGGATAATAACTATTTGCATTATTAAAATTATTTTCGGTTATTAATGATTGCGAATATTTTATTATATAAGTATCAGCAATGCCAAAATTCAAATTATTACCAACTGCTGTCCATAATAATTTTATTGAATTTGATACAGGTCCATAAACTGCACGCAAATCTGTTATTTTTGCTGGTGGTGTTGTATCACTTTCTGCACTTACTTTTACATTTACATTATTTGATATTGCTGATATATTGCCTGACTTATCTGCTGTCTGAATTGCTACATAAATACTTTCTCCTGCTGGTAAATTTTCTAATAATAATTCTGTCTTTACTCCAAAATTACCTTTAAAACTATATGCTGGATTTATTTTTACTGCACTATTATAATTCGTGTCATTTATTTCTTCGCTATTATATAATATTATTAGTGTATCAAGTGCATCATCAATTCCTGTATCAAATGGATTTGTAAATGAAATTATTATTTGTCCTGATTCAAAACCCGTCTGGCTACTTAAATCATTAACCTTATCTGGTGGAATTGTATCTGGCAATGGAAATGATGACGCTATATTTGATAAGCCTGATATATTAAATGATTCATCAAGTGTTTTTAATGCAAAATAATATTTTGTATTTAATGATGGCATAGAAATTATCATACTATCTATTACACCGCTTACTGATGGCACTGGCTCATTTTCTATTTCATAACAATAATCAAATGTATTTTCAAAAATATAATATGTTGAATATCGTAAATTATACTTAAATGCTTTGCCTTCATTTACATCATCACCAACTGCTGTCCATCTTAATCTTATTGTCCCTATTCTATCACCCGGCTCTGCTATTAAATCACTTACTGCTGCTGGCGCTGTATCATCACCTGTTTTTTCATTTGGTGCTTTTGGTGAGCCATATTTGAATATTGATGTTGATGGATATGCTAACCAATTTGTCGTATAATCATTATCGCGTGCATTCTGCTTTGATAATGGTAAATAAAAATTTCGGTCATAAGAATAATTATCAGTTAATGAAAAAACAGAATCAACTACCTGTCCTAAATTATTTTTCAATTGAAAATACTCATCACCATTTAATGAAAAATTAAATGCAAAATCAGGTCTAAAACCAAAGAAACTAATAAAATCATTTTCTGAATTTGCTATCACATAATAATCATTTGCTGATATTTTACCTGTTAATGGTATTATTGCTTGATAGTCTGATGCAGCGTCATTTATTACTAAAGTCCATCCTGTCAAATCTACATCATTATTTGATGTATTATATAATTCTATAAATTCATATACTGCATAAGTTGGATGTGTCGGGTCTGATTTGAATGGTTGACCTGCTATCTCATTTATTAAAACTGCAAAACTACTTCCTTCTGCAATTACATTTCCTGATACTGCTGATAAATTACCTATTTCATCTACACTTCTTAATGCAAAATAATAATATGTGCCTGGTTCAAATCCATATATATATATCCTTTCTTCTTCATTATAATTTTTTGGTGTTATTTCTTCAATTAAATATGTATCAGCGAAATCCCAATTTGTTTCGGTTATTGGAAATAATGAATATTTTAATAAGTATTTTTGAACTCGTTCAGTTGGTTTATCATCGTATGGCGCTTTGAAATTTATTATTATTTCACCATATCTATAACCTGATTGTGCTGTAATATTATCTGGTGGCTGTGGTGCTGTATTTTCTATTGATGCTGTGCATAGCACTACATTTGATAATACTGATATATTGCCAATTTTATCCTCTACTTTTATTGCAAAATAAAATGTTTCACCATAAGGTAAATTACTTAAATTTAATTCTTCTTTTTCGCCTGCTGGTTGTGGTATAAAATTATTTATGTATTCAACTGCACTATCAAATGTCTCTTCCGTTATTGGTATTTTTGAATATCTTATTTTATATTTTGATGCTGTTCCAGTATTTTCATTATCTCCGACTGCTGTAAATTTTAATATTACACAGCCCATTGTATCGTTGTTTTCTACAAATTCTAAATCATTTATACCTGCTGGCGCTATATCATCTATTCCTGATTTCGCTACTCCTACTACTACATTTGATAATCCACTATAATTTGGAAATGCATCAATTATTTTCATTGCAATGTAATATGTCTGATTTGGCGTCAAGCCACCAATCACAAAACTCTGCTTTTTGCCACTTTCTAATGGTATTGGTGCATCTATTACTATTGTTGCATTTGTATAATTTTGTTCGTTTATCTCATTTGTTGAATATCTTATTTCAAGTGCTTCTGCTTTGCCCTCATATCCATTATCACCACTATTTGTCCATTCGATATAAATCTCTCCTTCATTAAATCCTGTTATTGCTTTTAAATCAGTTATTGCTGATGGGGGTATTGTATCGCCAACTCCACCTGCTGAACACGAAACTACATTTGATAATGCTGATGTATTACCTGCATCATCAACAGCAACAACAGCAAAATAATATGTTTTACCAGCAACTAAATTTTTTATTGTTAGACGCACTATTACGCCATACCAGACTATTGGTATTGTATCTGTATATGTTGTCGCATTATAAAATGATGTCATATCTGTTATATTTGTCGCTGAATATTTCAATATATATTTTGCTACTTTTCCTGAATTTGCATTTCCACTATCATCTGATACTTCTTTAAATGATAATTCTATCTCGCCTGAATTTATTCCTGTTGTGCATGCTAAATCATTTATTGTGCCTGGTGGTGTTATATCATTTGCTAACCACGGTGTGCCCATTGAACCATCTGAATAATATTTCCACTGATTAGTTGCATCATCCCAATACCAGTTTCGCTCTGATTGTAATGTCGATCCTGTTACTGCTTGTATTAATACTCCTTGCCCATTTTTTAATTCAAATGTTGTATTTGTACTTAATGTAAAACTACCATAAAAATCAGGATTTCGTCCCCAATATGTTTCAAATGCTGTGCCACTCCTATTGGCTTTTATTACATAATATCCTTTTGCTTTTATTACGCCTGTTAAGGTATCTGTTGTTGTTTTCACTTTTAATGTCCAACCATTTAAACTTACATCAAATTCACTTGCATTATATAATTCTATAAATTCTTTTTGATAATCTGCACATTTTGCACAATATACTTCATTCACTCGAACAAAAGTATCATAATTTGCTGTCGCAGGGTCACTTACATAAAATGTATCATTAAAAATACTGCTATAATTTCCTGCTTCATCTATTGCTTGAATACTTATAAAATACATTCCATAGATTAATTCATCCGAAACTTCTATTACTGAACTATTCCATTCTGTTTGATATTTATATGTTATGTTTTCCTCAAATGTTGGTAAGGGACAAATATTTACAAAATATTTTACGCTATTTACATCATTAAAATCAGGAAAATCGATTATTGGCGTTGTATCATATACATTTGCAATTTTAAAACTTGTATATATAGGTGCTGATGTATCTAATTTTATCGTTATTATTGCTATTCCTGATTTTAAATTTGAGTATGTATCTACTACTTCTGCTGTTAATATATATGTTCCGTCATTTGTAAATAAATATTCATAACTAAATTTACCATTTTCTTCTGCTATTACTGAACCTATTAAATTACTATTCAAATAAATATTTACTGTATCAAATTTGTTTATTGAATTTACTTCTCCTCGAATTGTTATTGGATTTGTATTAAAAACTAAATTATTAGTTGGAAAAATAAAAATCGGTGTATCGGGTTTTGCTACATATTCTATAACAAAACTTTTTATTTCTGAAAATTCACTTACATTATCTACATTATCAAAAGCACGAACTTTTATATACCATTCGCCATCTGTTAATTCATTTATTGGTATAAATATATTTGTAGATGACTTTATTATTTGTGGATTATTAAAATTTATATTATCTGCAAGATAAATTTCATATTCTTTTATACCAGAATAATCAGTAAAATTTGTAAAATTTATTTCAGGTTGTTTTTCAAAATATTTTTCTCTATTAATTGAAAATTCCGATACTACAGGCACCATTGTATCAGCGTATATGTTTAATATTGTTATTACTGATTCGCGTATTATCTTTTTGGCATAAACTTCTATTACATTTGTTTCATTTCCTAATAAATTTATTTCATAACTCCAATTTGTATTTTTATCTGTATCAATATAAATTGTATCATTATTTAATTTCAAAACTACATCCACGCCTGTTGTATTTGTTCCACTTAGTGTTATTGTTAGGACTGATGTAGAATAATTTGTTTGTGTTGTAGGCATTAAAATCACTGGTTTTAACGGTGTCTCTGCTTCAATATAAAATGTTGTTTCTGAAAAATCACTTTGATTACCTACTTTATCTATTGCACGAACTCTTATATACCATTCGCCATCTGCTAAAACCTGAACTGGCTGAAATGAATTATTTGAACTGATGAATAAATAACTATCATTAAAATTTGCATTATCAGCGAGATAAATTTCATAATTGTCAATGCCTGAATAATCAGAAAAAGCAGTAAAATTTATTATTGGTTGACTTACAAAATAAATCCAGCTATCAAGTTGAAAATTTGAAACTACTGGAATTTGTGTGTCAATATATATTTCTAATTCTCTGGTATCTGAATATAAACCTGTTTTTGCTGCATTTATTTCTATTTTATTTGTTTCATTTGCAAGTAAATTACTTATTTGATATGTCCAAATTGTATTATTAATTGTATCTGAATATACTATTACATTATTCAATCTTATTATTATTAATGCACCAGAATCTATTTCACCTTCTAATGTTAGTTCTATTGCTGATGTGTTATATGTAGCTTCTTCTGTCGGTTTTATTATTCGTGGTATTGTTATAGACGGTAATTGTATTGTAAATGAATCAATGTATTCTGCTGATGAATTGCCAACTCCATCTATTACTATTATTTTTATATACCATACACCATTTGTAAAATCAAAATCCACTGTAAAATTTTGATTTGTATTTGTTGTTGTTATTTGACTATTTATAAAATTTTCATTATCTGCTATATATATATTATATGTTTCTATTCCTGATGAATCTATAAATTCTACAAAATTAAATGTCGGTCTTTTTTCACTAAATAATGTTTCTGTAACTAAATTATTATTTACTGGCACTGGTGCTGCTGTGTCCACAAATATATACATTGTATTTGTTTCAGAAAAAAGTGAACTTGCTTCTGCTGTTATTGCTATTGTATTTGTATCATTTACTATTAAGCCACTATCAATCTTTATTATCGTTGACCAATTTTCATTTAAATCATTATCCTCATATACTAAAATATTATTTAGATATAATCTTAAATTAGTATTTATCGGTGTTGTACCTGATACTGTTATTGAAACTGCTGAGGTGGAATATGTGATATTATTTGTTGGTTGAATAAATGCGGGTTTTTCTGGCGGTTGGCTTCCACTACTATAATTTGTTACAAAAATATCATAAGCATAAATTGTAGAACTCGGTGATACTAATCGCAAATATACTTCTGAACTACTTTCATTTATTTCAACTGATTTTTCTACTGTTGTCGTGCCAATTGCATCAAATGTTATCACATCAGTCCACGAACCACCAACTCCAATTTTCTTTTGCAATTTTATTGTCCTGTTTGAACCGCCGGCGCGAATATAAACAGTAAACATTCCACAACTATTTACTACTGGTAATTCTAATATACCACTTGTTCCTTTTAGCTGCACATAGCCCTTTGAACCAATACCACTTGCTGAACCTGTTGGTGCTACAATACACTGTGTCATTGTCCAGGTGCCATAAGTATCTGCCTGTGTATAATCGCCATAACTACCTCTTGATGTCCAACTTTGAAAATTTTCTATTATGATTGTATCAGCTATTATAACGCTTGTTATTAGTAATAATACAAAACATATAAATAAAATTTTTCTCATATTTATCACCATTATTATTTCGAATTATTTTTCATTTATTGGAAATTTCGGCTGCTTTTATTTTTTATTTACTTATTTTTATTCTACCTTCTATTTCTACTTCTATTTCTTTTTTTGCTTTTATATACTCTATTACAACATCTCTTAAAACATCGTATGTATTTTCTATATATTTTGCCTGTTTAAATACACTATAACTTGTTCCTTCTGATTCTGTTATATATGAATTCGTCACTATTAGATACTCTTTATTCTTATCTATTTCTTTGCCATTTACTTTTGCTGATTTTATTCTTTTATATTTTGGTAATTTGGGATTATATACCATTTCTATTCCACTTACCTGTAAAATACCATGTGAACCTTCTACACTTATTTCTAATGCTTCTAATAGTTCTGCACCACTCATTTTTATCAACACTATATAATTATCAAAAGGTAAAACATTAAAAATATCTCTTACCTTAATTTTACCTTTTTTTATATCAGAACGAATGCCACCCATATTTTGAAATGCCACATCAGCATTATATCTTGTCCGTATTGCATCACATATTAAATTTCCTAAATTTGATTCTGGTTCACTTTTTATCAAATTATTTTTTGCTGTTCCTATTATATCATCAAATCCTTTCTCTACTTTCTCTTCCCATTCTTTTATCTTTCCTATTATTTCCTCTTCTGCTGGATATAAATCTTCAAATAATGTTATTAATTCATTCTTATAACCATTTATTTTCTTTGTCTCTTCACTAATTTTTAAAATTAAACAACCAAGTGTTCCTCCTTTTGAATATGCTTGCGTAACTAATGTATGATTCTCTGCATCCTCATAAATCTCACTTACTCCTGTATGACTATGTCCACCTATTATTATATCTATTCCACTTACTTTCTTCGCTAATTCTTTATCTTCTTCAAAGCCTAAATGACTTACTACTATTATTACATCACATTTCTCTTTTTCTCTTAATAACTCTACATATTTTTTTGTTTCTGTTATTACATTTAAAAATTTTAATCCACTTATATTTTTGCCTATTGATAAGCGCGGCATTTCTTCTGTTAGCACGCCTATTATTCCTATCTTTATTCCTTTTTTTTCTTTTATTAGATATGGTTTGAATATTAAGTTATTATTTTCATCAACTACATTACAGCAAATAAAAGGAACTTTTGATTTATTTATTAATTCTTTTAAATTTTCAAAACCAAAATCAAAATCGTGATTACCAGGCACTATCAAATCATAACCAACCATATTAAATACTTCGATTACTGCTTCGCCTCTTGATAAATTACCGATTGTCGTGCCTTGAAAAAAATCGCCTGCATCAACTAATATATACTCATCAGCATTTATGTATTTATTGAAATTTTTTATAATTGTTTTAATTGAAGCTAAATTACCTGTTGTTGGCGGAAAATCTGGATTTACATATTCTGCTTTTGATATGCCTATATTGCCGTGAATATCATTTGTATGCAATATTGCTATATTTATTATTTTTTCTTTTGCAAATAAAAAAACTACAAAAATTAAAAAAATAAATATTATCCTTATTTTTTTCATAACTTACATTCTATTCCAAAATTTATTTTTATATTATGATTTTCTGAATAATCAATATCTATTCTATTTACACGATTGCCTGTTGCCTGTAATGTAAATGGATAATTTTCTTTATATAAATATGTGTAATAATTTAATCCAATATTAAAATTAAATCTTTCATTCAGATTATAATTTGCTCCAAGATTTAATCCTAATTTTTTATTATCATTATTTATATTTATTGGTTCATAATATATTGCAAATCCACCTTCCATTTTTTTGATGACTTTATATTTGATGCCAAGCGAATAAATAATTGTCTCTTTTAATGATGGTTTTACTGCTGGCAATGAAAAGCCATTATTATCTTTTAATTCTTCCCAATCTATATAACTTATATTTACAAATAACTTTGTAAAATGTTCTGATGGTAATGTTAATACTGTTATAAATTTTATTTCATACGGATATTTGATTTCTTTATCTTTTATATCTTCTACCAAACCATTTGAATCATTTATAAAATAATCACCTTTATATTTTATTCCACTTTTATATTGCAACATAAATTTATGAAAACGCATTGTTTCATATTCGATTAATAAATTAAATCCAAAACCATCACCATTATATTTACCATATAAATTATAATCACTAAAACTTTGCGAAACAAAATCTTCACGAACCTTTATTTCATTTTCAAATTTCCTATAACTTATTTCTGGATAAATGGTTAAGTTTTGCAATAGTTTTATTTTATAAAAAATATTATACGAATAAATAAATCCTTCACTTTTCCGCTCATTCTCTTTTATTTTACTATTTGTTATGTCAAATATATTTTCAACAAATCTATAATTACAATCTCTATCGCGATTTATTAAAAACGAAAAATTATTGTAATTTATAAAAAATGAATAAATTCCTAAATTATCATTTTTATATGAAGCATATTTATTTTTTCCTATGTAATTATTATAATTATCGTAAATATCGCGTTTTCTATTTTCATAATTTATTTCATAGCCAATATTCAATTTTACTCTTTTATTTGGTACTAAATTTGGTAATGGCTGGTCAATACCAAATATACTTAATCCTGCATCAGTAAATACTCGTTCGCCATAATAAAAACCATTAAAAGTTGCGGAAAAAATCGCCGTTACAAATAAAAGTATAAATACACAAATTAATTTAACACTCATCACTTTTTCCTTATTTTAAAATCGCAAATTCAAATATGTTTTTAATAAGATTAAATTTTCTTCATTTGCAAAATTACGAATACTTGAACCATCAGCATAATAATATGTATAATTTGTGTCTTGCTGATAATCTGTAAATTTTGCTTTAAATGTTATTTTAAATTGGAAATTTTCATTTATATAATTTGTCAAGTAGAGCAAAAATTTATAGCCTTTGCCATCCATAAAATCTATGCTATTATCTTCTATATTCCATAATTGAAAGCCATTACTTGACCAGATATAAAATGAACTTTTTAAATTTAATCTATTACTAAATTTATACTCATAATCAGCACCATAATAATTTCCATCTATTTTTCCCTCACGATTTTCATTCTTACTTATTCTACTTTCAAGATTCAAATATGAATCTCTGCTTACTCTGTTTATTATTCTTATTGTCGTTTCATTTGTTTTTGATTCGCTTATATCTCTATATTTTCTCTGAAGTTTATGTTTTAATCTTATTGCAAAATTCATAAATGGCTGTATTTCTATTTCGCCCTGCATTCTATCATTATTTGTTCGATATGTATTTTTTGTTCCTGCATCATATTTGTAATTATCCCAATTATCATAATATGCATTTGTTATTTTAAATCTTTTGTTTATTCTTATTTGACTTGCCTGAACATAATATCCTGCTTCTGATTTCATTTGTGCATTTGAGATATAATAATAATCATTAACTCCATCACCATCTAAATCAATATTTTTAAATTTATAATCATAACTTAATATTGTTCCATCAAAGCGTCCATAAGATTCTGCAAAACCTCGACTATATGGATTATCATATTTTGAATTATAATTTCGCCATAGAACTAATAAATTACCACGATTTGTATCATATCGCGCGCCTAAATTATGTGCTGAACCGCCATCCAATAGATATGCTAATTCGCCAAAAAGACCAAACCGCGAATAAATAATTTGAAAATCAGCACTCTGTATTTTTCGCTCTTTTCCTTTAAATGAATTCAAATAATCAGGGTCTGTTACTGTAACCTGCTGTGTATTAAATAATGTCGTCCAATCTGGTTTAAATTCTTTATCATAATTTATATTTAGACTGCCTATGCCAATATATGAGCCAATTAAATTTTCAAATGGCAAATAATATTTTGCATATCCTCCTATTATTTCTTCCTTAAAATTATTATGATATTCTTTATTATCTGGTTTATAATAATAATAATTTACTGTTCCATCTGAATTCAGGATTCCATCTTTTTTATCTCGGGAATAATAAATATTAAATATAAAATTTTTTATTCTTTTTTCTATTGCTGCGCCATATAATCCATATTCTTTTGCTGTTGTTAAATCTGAAAATAACCCATTTATTCTATACACTTGCCTTGTAGAATATATATCTGATGGCTTATTAAAAAAATCATTTTCTCTTCCATCTGTTGAATCAATTGCTAACCCAAGCCCCTGACTGAATTTATAATTACCTAATATAAATTTATCTAAAAATAATTTATTTTTTAACTCAACTGAAAATTTAAATAATTCTATTTCTCCTAAATTAACTGAACTTTTTTCACTTAATAAACCTAATTGATAATCACTATAATTTACCCGAATTCGATTTACAAATCTATAAGAATTATCATATTCATTATTTGTAATAAATTTTTGTTTTATATTAAATGTCAAAACATCTTTCTTACTCTCTTTTTCATCAAAATAATCAACATATTTTTTTATTGTCATTAAACCATAATTAGATAAATTCTGGACACCGCGTAATTGTCTGAATGATTGTATTTCACCTTTTGTCCGTATATGTTTTATTATTGCTGCTGCATCCTGTGGCGATAAATTTGGTATTTTTATTAATTCTTCATAGGTCAACCTATTTATGTTGACTGGATTTAATAACATATCTTCTAAATAATCTATTACATTTTCTGGTAAATTCTCTTCATCTATTAATTCCTGTATCAACCGAATAACCTGTTGTGAATATTCTATTTTTGTCTGCTTGATTGGATTGACTCCTATTTTATCTTTTATTCTATTAAATAATTTTGCATTTATTCCTTCAATTTCATTTATTTCATAGATTGATTTTATACCACATTTTTCTATTATATATCTGTATATTCTTTCTGCTAATTTCGGACTTATCTCTTCTATCTTTTTTATTTCTTCTACTGTTGCATTATTTATATCAACTTTATTTTCTGCAAATAACGAAAAACAAAAAAATAAAAAAACAAATAAAAATATTTTTTTTATCATAATCAAAATTTAAAATTAAAACTTAATTGTTTTGTCGTATCTAAATATGGATGCATATACATTGTCCAGGAAATACTCATATTTTTAAATTTAAATCCAAGCCCATAAAAACTTCGTTCTGGTTCACTATTATAACCATATCGCAATGCAAAATCTTCTAATACTATTATTTCTATTCCACCGCGAAATTGTATATCAAAATCTTCTTCTTTCATTGCATCTAATGAAATAGTAAAGTTAGTAGTTTGATATGCAAGCCCGGCTGTTATTGATTTATTTAATGGTTTCTGGATTGTCGAACCTATTTTCGGATTATTAAAATTTTTTATATTTAATCCAAAATTAAGATTTTCATATACACGCGTTAAATATGAAAAATCAAGACCAATTGTTTTTTCAGAACCAAAATTAGTAATTGAAATATCATATATTTTTACACTGCAACCAAGCCCCATAAATCTATTTATTTTTTTACCATAACTTATTTGATATGTTCTTTCTTTATGAAGTGAATAACCAACTTCTTCATATAAGAAGCCAAACGCACCTGCTTTTTTTGTGCCATAACCAATTCCCATTGCTGAATGTTTTAAATCATCTATTCCATATAATTTTTTTGTTGAAAAAAAAGAATTGAATTTTTCTATATTCATTAAACCAGCAGCATTATAGCCAAGTGATTCAATATCACCTGAAATTGCAGTAAATGCGCCTCCCATTCCAACTGCTCGACCGCCGGGTAATAATAATTCTCCTGATGAGTATAAATTTATTTGAAATGAAAAGAAGATTAAAATTAAATAAAAATAAAATCCCCTTTTTTTCATTATTTTTATTATATAATATTTTTTAAAAGTGTCAAATAAAAAATTTTTAAAATTTTTTTTAGGATATTATAAACAACTTCACTTTTTCATCACTTATTTTTTATCTTAATTTTTAAAAGGTGAGAAAATATTTATCAGTAAAATCTAATAAATTGAATCAAGGACAATAGATTAGTAGTGTCAAAAAAAATAAAATCTTACAAAATGATAAAGTTAATACAGGTGCTAAAAAATTATTACATTTCAACAAAAAATCAAAAGAATTTTCCCGTTTGTTTTTTGTATGAAATTTCTTTTTTGCAATGTTAGTTAAAAATTTCATTTATTACTATTTGAATCTTCCAGT
>Ga0209409_1000718_pt1 | contig 32964 bp, 24 predicted proteins | sample AD_JPNMR1_MetaG_FD_184424 | JGI IMG/M metagenome (GOLD analysis project Ga0209409, IMG submission 184424) | Active sludge microbial communities of municipal wastewater-treating anaerobic digesters from Japan - AD_JPNMR1_MetaG (SPAdes) (version 2) | ecosystem: Engineered > Bioreactor > Anaerobic...
CTATGAAGATAACTCGAGCAAAACTTGAATCTCTCGTTAAACCTATTGTCGATAAAATCAGAGGGCCAATGGAACAAGCTTTAAGAGATGCTAAATTAACCCCAACTCAAATTGACAAGATAATTCTTGTTGGTGGACCTACAAGAATGCCCATAGTTCAAAAAACCATAGAAGAATATATGGGCAAACAAGTCGAGAGGGGAATAGATCCAATGGAATGTGTTGCAATGGGTGCAGCTATCCAAGGTGCAATTATATCTGGAGAAGTTAAAAACGTTGTTCTTGTTGATGTAACGCCATTAAGTCTTGGCATAGAGACACTTGGCGGAGTGTTTACTAAAATGATTGAGCGAAACAGTCCTATACCAACTTCAAAAACTCAAGTTTTTACAACAGCTGCAGATAATCAGACTGCTGTTGAGATTAATGTGTTACAGGGAGAACGCCCTATGGCTGCAGATAACCTATCTTTAGGTAAATTTATATTAGATGGTATACCACCAGCTCCGAGAGGTGTACCTCAGATAGAAGTTACTTACTCAATTGATGAAAACGGTATAGTTAATGTATCTGCAAAAGACAAAGCCACTGGAAAAGAACAGCATATTACCATAACAAATGCAAGTAAATTAAATAAAGAAGATATTGAAAGAATGAAGAACGAAGCAGAACAATTTAAAGAACAAGATAGGAAAAGAATGGAAGAAGTTGAATTAAAAAATAGAGCTGATACTCTTATATACACTGCAAGAAAAACTATTAATGATTTTAAAGGGAAAGTTGACAATTCTCTTATAGAAGATGCTGAAAAGAGTATCAACGAACTTGAGAATTTAATAAAAGAAAATAAGATTTCTGAGCTCCAGGCTAAAATAGATGAAGTTTCAAATAAGATTAGTAAGATTGGAGAACAAGCTTACAAGTCACAAGAAACTACAGGAGCTGCTGGTGGACAAAGTTACTCAACTGGTGAAAATACATCCTCAGAAACTTCAAGTGAGGGTAATGAAGGACCAACAGTAGAGGGTAAAGCTACAGAAGAATAGATAATATATAAAAGGATATCTAAAAGTGGCAAAAGATTATTACGAAATACTCGGTGTTTCAAAAAATGCATCTCAGGAAGAAATACAAGCCGCCTATAGGCGGCTTGTAATGCAATATCACCCTGATATAAACAAAGCCCCTGATGCTACGAAAAAAATGGCTGAGATTAATGAGGCATACGATACTCTTTCAGATCCTGAAAAGAGGAGAAAATATGATATGTATGGACAAGCTGGACCAGGAGCTGATTTTGGTAGCCAACAAGCTTACTACAACAGAGAAGATTTTGGAGATTTTTTTAGCGGAGGAGGCTTTGGGGGAAGCATATTTGATGATTTAATAAATTCTTTTTTTGGTGGTAGGGGCGGAGAAGAAACTGTATTTACAAGAGGTAGAACTTCTCAAACATCAAGAAAAGGTTCAGATATAGCTTTTGAAGTAGAAATTAATCTTGAAGATGCTATTTCTGGTAAAGAAATTGAAGCAGAAATTGAAAGATATGAGAAATGCGAAGAGTGTGGTGGAACAGGCGCAAAAAAAGGGACAAAGGAAACTACCTGCCCGACCTGCAAAGGTAGTGGTAGGGTAAACCAGGTTCAAAATACTATTTTTGGTTCATTTCGAAATATTGTAACTTGCCCTGAATGTAGTGGTAAAGGCAAAATTATAAAAGAAAAATGCGATAAATGTGTAGGAACGGGAAGAGTAAAAAAAAGAAGAAAGATTAAACTTGAAATACCAAAAGCTGTCGTAGATGGAACAAGAATTAGATATAAAGGTATGGGTAATGCTGGAGAACAAGGTGGAGAAGCAGGAGATCTATATCTGTATGTAAAAATTAAACCTCATCCAATTTATCAAAGAAATGGCAGTGATTTAATTTATAGAGCAAAAATAAGTTTTCCTCAGGCTGTGCTTGGAACTACAATAACTGTACCAACTCCATATGGTAAAGAAAGTTTAAAAATACCACCCGGCACAAATTCTGGGAAAGAATTCATAATTCAAGGTAAAGGATTGCCTTATCCTGGTAATATAAACAAAAGAGGAAATTTTATAGTTAAAATCGAAATAGATATACCAGATGCTAGTAAGCTTAATAAAGAAGCAAAAAAACTTATCGAAGAATTAAATAAAAACATTTAAATATGTCATGACATTTCTGCTACAACAATAGCATAAAAATAATATCTTAAACCTTTCGTGTACCTCTTGTACAGCTTAAACAATCTAAATTTTTTACTAACTTTAATCTTATAATTTTGGAGTTATTATTTTCAGAAGTATTTATACTAATTTCTGTCTAAAGAAATGTAAAATTATTTAGAGTTAAAATTCTTATAAAGACAAAGCACTTCCTCAAAAAACTAAATCCTGCTTTACAGATATAATATATATGTTAAAATATTATTGTTTTATGTTTTTTTGTTAGTTATGAGGTGGTTTATGGTTAAAGAAGATAGAGAGCTTGATGAGTTTGAAAGTGAAATTATGTCACTTAAAAATTTTCAGATTAAAGAGTTCAAAAGAGGTGGAATTTACAAAGTAAAAATTGTAAAAGTTGACGATGATTTCTTACTTGTGGATGTTGGTAGAAAGAGCGAAGCTTTTATACCAAAAGAAGAAATTATTTGTGATCCAGCTTCCTCTCTTAAAAATCAGTTTAAAGCTGGAAATGATATAGTTGTTAAAGCTATGAGAGGCGGAGGACCCACAGAAGGGGTAGTTCTCTCAAATAAGAGAGCTGCTAATCAGATATTATTTGATAAACTCGAAGAAGACTTTAAAGCTCTTCAGACTATAGATGTAACAGTTAAGGAAAAGATTAAGGGTGGTTTAAGTGTTGAGATTGACAATGGGGTCAAAGCATTTCTTCCGGCGACGCTTGTTAGTGCTAAGAAAGAGTCGAATCTGGATAAGTTTGTCGGACAAACTCTACCTGTTAAAATTATAGAATTTGACAGAAGAAAAAAAAGGATTGTTGTGTCACGCAGAATTATTGAAGAAGAAGAGATTCTTGAAAAACGAGAAGATTTAATTTCAAGTATTCAAATAGGTTCTGTGTTAGAAGGAACTGTTACCCGTATAGTAGATTATGGAGCTTTTATTGATATTGGTTATGGAGTCGAGGGTTTAATTCACATTTCAGAACTTAGTTGGCGCGAAGGAATTAATCCTTCTGAAATTTTAAAAGTTGGACAAAAGCTTAATGTTAGAGTAATTGGCATGAGCGATGAAAAAGATAGAATATCTCTTTCTTATAAAAGAACACTTCCTGATCCATGGGAAAACATTGACGGTAAGTATAAAGTAGGCGATATTATTTCAGGAAAAGTTGTAAAAGATATTGGTTTTGGAGCTATTGTTGAATTAGATGAAGGAATCAACGGCTTTATTCATATATCTCAATTAAGCAATAAGAAATTAAACTCAATATCAGAATCAGTTTCTGTTGGAGATGTAATAGATTTTGAGATTATAGAAGTAGATATTCAACAAAAGAAAATAAAACTAAGCAGAAAGAACCTTTTACCAAAAGAAAAAGAAGAAACTATTAACGAGGAGACAAATAATAAGTTCAAGGAGAATGATTACTCTGCTTATGTAGATGTTTTCGTTCCAAAAAATACGCAATAGTCAATATCAATAGGAGAATAATTGTTAGACACAACTAAAATAAGTGTTGAACTTTGTAAGTTCTTCGAACAGTATAAAGAGATGTTCCTGTTTAAGGAAAAATATAAAGAGGTATTGATGTCATCTTATAAAAACCTTTCAAATTCATCTCATGATTTTTTTGATAAGGTTAATCTATTAAACATTCCATTTCTTTTTGCTTATCCTTATAAAGGTTTTGAAGATTTTCAAATCATTGACGATTCATCAAACATGTATCGAGCAGGGAGCGTTGATGGTTCTCAAATTGAAAATTTCGATTATGTAATGTCTGGAGTTTATGATTTTTTGATAAATATTGGCTCAATAATTCTTGATTATGAAAATTGTGATGTTCCATACCGTTTCTCGTATCCCAAAATTTTTAATATAAACGAAATTAGAGAATTTACTGGTTTGGACACATTCGATATTCGCTCTTTTTCAAGAACAGAGCTAATTTCATCAATTAGAACTTATTATGAATATGATGAAGCACTAAATCTCATAGATAGACTTAAAGAGGGTGATTTATTGTTTATGGATGGAGGGCTCGTTCAATGGCATTTACAGGACAAACCTATTAATCTTAAGAAGATTATAGTTGATAAAATATCGGAGGTTTTAAATAAGGGGGAGTTAAGAAATATTTATATTGTAGGTTATATAAGTGGTTCAAAAGCTAAAGATGTTGTTAATTGTTTGAAAATATACAATTGCAAAAATAACACATTTGATTGTAATAGGTGTAATGATGAATTTTGCTATTACCTTGATAATATAGATGACTCTTTTCTTTTTCAATCTTATTTTAAGGTAGATTCTAATGAGTTTGTTGCAACACCTATTTTTCAAAGCCGTGCTAAAATAACAAATATTTACAAACTTCCAATTTACTTTTTTTATATATACAATAGTGATGAATTTGCAAGAATTGAGATTACTCAAAACAACATCAAAAATGTTTCTATTATAACAAAGAAAATTAAAGATCAGTTAGACAAAGGTTTTGGTTACCCTATAGTTTTATCTGAGGCTCATGAAATGGCTGTTGTGGGTGATAATGATAAAACAAATTTTGAGAGAATTATGAAAACTATAAATCCAGAATTTGACCTTAATTTCACGAGCAGAAGTAAAGTTCTCTCTAAGAAATTTAAGTTTGTTTAATGAAAACAAAAAAAGCTTTATCAAATTCTTTTCTTAAAGAATTAAATAAGCAACAATTGGAAGCTGTCAAATATATTGATGGGCCACTAGCAGTTTTTGCTGGAGCTGGTTCAGGAAAAACACGAGTAATAACATATAAAATAGCTTATCTTTTGTCTTTAGGGATTAGTATAGATAACATACTTGCAGTCACATTCACTAATAAAGCAGCAAACGAAATGAAAGAAAGATTAGAAAAATTACTCGGGATTTCAGTAAAAAATTTATGGATAGGCACATTTCATTCAATTTGCCTAAAGATATTGAGGATGTTCGGAAATTCATTGGGGATAAGAAATAATTTTGTAATTTTCGATGAAGAAGATTCACTCAGTCTAGTTAAAGAAGTTATGAAGGAGTTAAATATAGACATAAAAAAGATTAATCCTAAAGCTGTTTTTAATGCTATTTCTGATTCAAAAATTAATCTTGTAACATGTCAAGAATATAGTAATTTTAGAGATTCTAATTATTTCTCTAAAATCGTTTCATCTGTGTATTCTCTATATGAAGAAAAAATCACACAAAATAATGCCTTAGATTTTGATGATCTTATAGTAAAAACTGTCGATCTTTTTAAGGAGAATAAAGATGTACTTTCTTCCTTTCAAGAAATGTTTAAATATATATTCGTAGATGAATATCAGGATATAAATTACGCTCAATATATGTTTATAAAATTACTCTCTAATGGTAGTAATAAGATTACAATTGTTGGTGACGATGATCAGTCAATATATTCTTTTAGAGGGGCAAACCCTTCAATTATGTTTAAATTTGGAGAAGAATTTCCTGAGGCAAAAATTATAAAACTCGAACAAAACTATCGGTCTACTGAAAATATCTTATCTGTAGCTAACTCTGTAGTTAATAATAATAAAAATAGAAACAAAAAAATACTCTGGACTAACAAAGAAATTGGAATACCAGTTCAACTTATTCAAGCAGCAAATGAAAGAGATGAAGCCCAAAAGATTGTAAGAATTATAGAAGACAAAGTGAAGCATGAAGGAAGAAAATTGAGCGATTTTTTGGTACTATATAGATTAAATGCTCAAAGTCGCAATTTTGAAGAAGCTTTAATTGCTTCTTCGGTTCCGTATCAAATATTTGGTGGTTTTAAGTTTTATCATCGAAAGGAAATAAAGGACTTTCTCGCATATTTAAGAATTATAGATAATCCGGACGATAGAATAAGTATTTTAAGAGTAATTAATTATCCAAAAAGAAATATTGGAGCTGTCTTTATAAATAAAATTGAATCCATAGCATCAGAAAAAAATATAAGCTTTCTTGATGCTGCTAAGATTCTTACTGAAATGGAAGATTTTAAGCCAAGAGGAAAAAAGGGACTCTCTGAATTTCTCGAAATAATCGATAAAACAAAAGAAGAATTTGGAAAAGTCAGCCTATTACAGCTTGCTCAAAATCTTCTTAAAAGAATGCAATTGAGAGATATATTAACACAGGAGTTCCCAGACTATGTTGCGCAAGAAAAGATAGAAAATATCGAAGAACTTCTTACTGCAATAGATAGATTTGAGCATGAAAGTGAAGATAAATCTCTTCAAGCTTTTCTCTCTCAAATATCACTTCTCTCGGATGTTGATAGTTTTTCTGAATCAAACGAGAAAGTGACATTAATGACTCTTCATTCTGCAAAAGGTCTTGAATTTCCTGTAGTTTTTTTAGTTGGACTTGAAGAGGGGATATTTCCTCATTATCTTTCAAACAACAATAACAATGCTCTTGAGGAGGAAAGAAGATTATGCTACGTTGGAATTACGAGAGCAAAAGAAGAGCTTTATTTGTCATATGCACTTTCAAGAGAGCTATATGGAAAAGTAAATAAATTTTCACGCTCAAGATTTATAGACGAAATTCCAGATGATTTTTTAGAGCCTTTTCATCAGAGAGAATTTACTGATTCACTTAACAAAAAATCTTATTCAAATAGTCAAAAAATAAATAGAAAATGTACTTTTGACGAACCTTTAAATTTTGATAATATATCTGTGGGAGAATGCGTTTTTCACAAAAAATGGGGAAATGGTGTTATCAAGAAAAAAGAATACGTTAATGAAGATCCAGTTATTGAAGTTTATTTCGAATCCGTAGGGGAAAAAGTTCTAAATCTTAAATATGCCCCTATAACAAAACTTATTTAATTGAACTAAATTCTCATTAACATTTCATGGCATCACTGCCACAACACAAGCATGAAAATAATATCTTTAATCCTTTTCTTATGCCACTCATATAACTAACAATTCAATCTCTTTACCAAATATAATTTTGGATAAATTATTTTCGGAGGAACTAATCTACATTACCCCTATTTTCATTCCGCATTGACTCTTTTGTCATTCCCGCGAAAGCGGGAATCCAGGATTAAAAAAGCCTGGATCCCCAATCAAGTTGGGGATGACAGTAGAGTGTTTTTTGGGATGACAAGTTACTTTTAATTCCTGATAAAGGATTTCAGGAATGACATTGAGTTTTCTTTCGAGGATGACTGTGGGTGTGTTTTCGAGGATAACAATTACTGTGGATTCCCGATAAAACCTAAATTCCTGCATACTCATAATGAGGCAGGAGGAATAAACTCTAATTTGTTATATATTACTCTCTGCTTTTCAAGTATTTCTCCAACTCGTAATCTTCTTTCTGGTGATTCAAAGCATTCAATAAGATCAAGTTGGTCAAGAACTCCCTGCAATGTATACTTTTTAACATTTCATGGCATCACTGCCACAACACAAGCATGAAAATAATAACTTCAATCCTTATGTGTGCATCTATATAACTATACAATTCAATTTCTTTAAATTCAATTTCTTCACTATAGCTTAAGTTTGATTTTAATAAACTCAAACAAATTTATCAATTAACTAAAAGGAAGATTAATTTTGGAGTTATTATTTTCGGAGGGATAAATCAGTTTTCTGCATCTGCTTTTCAATATATGAAAGATATATAATAGCTACGAAAAACCATACTTCATTTATTATACTTTCTTGTAAATATATATAAAATTGAGATAAAATTATGGAAAAACCGACTTTTTCAGAGATCTCACACAAAAAGATTGACAATGCCAATAATTGACAATGCCAATAAATATGAAATAATTGAACAATTAAAAAAATTTAATCAGGGTTTTATAGGTCTTCTTCAGTAATAGTATAGGCTTCAGGCATCATAGGTGTCCACATAACATTCGGTGCTATTGGATAAACTGATACTCCCAAATTAGTAAGATCTTCAAGATTTTTTGAAATTCTAAATAATTCTTTATAAGGCATCGAAAAAATAAGTTCATCTTTTTGAGTTCCACCAAATCTCCTATCTCCTGCACAAGGAAATCCTATATGAACCTTGCCTTTTCCGACTGATAATGCTATTGCTTCACATAATGCACCCTCTGCAACTGTTTCTAAAGATATTTTATCACCACTGTCAAATCCATTAGCGTGAATCAAGGGAAGAACCTGTGCAGGATTTACATACAATACAACAGAAGACGGATTTTCAACTTCACCAAGCGGTCCCACAGTAACAAGTTCATATTGTTTACCGATATCCCCAAGCTTAAAAACATTTGAAATAAATTTCTTTCCACTTTTTTCATCTTTTACATATCTACCCACAACTGCAGATCCAGAAATAAATGTTTCTTTAGTCTTTATAAGACCAAGACAGCTTGCCCCAAGAGCGCAAACCATTCCAGAAGCTTTTTGAGAAGTTACTTTCTTATGATATCGTGCCATTGCAACCATTTGACACACATTAATTTTATAACGAATCTGGGAACAATGTTCATTATTATTTTCTTTGCATAATTTGACTGCTATAGGTTTAGTTTGAAGTTTTAAGATCTCTTCAAATATTTTTGAAACTTTTTTATCATCCATCTTTACCTCCACTAAATCATTTTATTAAAACAAATTAACCGTATTATAAATCTTCTTTAACATCTCTTTGTATTTCTGCCACAACACAAGCATGAAAATAATAACTTTAATCCTTATATGTGCATCTACATAACTATACAATTCAATTTCTTTAAATTCAATCTCTTTACTATAGCTTAAGTTTGATTTTAATAAACTCAAATAAATTTATCAATTAATTAAAAGGAAGATCAATTTTGGAGTTATTATTTTCGGAGGGATAACTATCAATTTGGATTAAACAAATCAATTCAATCAATATTAAATTTAAGTTGCTACAATTAAGTTATCTAATAAGTCTAATTCTTGATTTCAGAAAGATATTTATCTATGTATGTTCTTAAGTAGCTAAAATAAGAACTACTTGAACCAAGATGGTGTAAAATTATTTCTCTATCCTTATTTATAACAAAAAGATTGGGTACCCCTGAAACAGAGTACAAATCATAAACTTCGCTATTTAAATCCAAGAGTATAGGATAATTAACTCCATATTTTTTTAGTATTTGTTTTCTCATTTCTTCTGTAGAAGAAGTATCTGTGTTTATACCAACAACAAGAACACCCTTATCCTTATAATCATTATAAAGAGAGACAAATTGAGGAAGTTCTTTAAGGCAAATTGGACAATAAGTCGCCCAGAAATTAAGAATGACCAGATTAACATCTTCTCTATCTAAAGTTTCATACAAATTGAAGAGTTTTCCTTCTGTGTCCTTTAATGTAAAGTCCATAGCAATAATAAGGATTTCGCTTCTTGGAACAAAAAATTTTATCTCCTTTTGAGGGATTATAATACTAAATATAGTGTTGAAAATTTTAGAAATGGAATTCTCATCAATAAGGATGCGATCATTTTTAATTTTAAGGTTTACTGATTCTTCTTTACCATCAATTAAATAACTGTGAAAGTCTGCATAAATTTCAATTGATAAACCATTTTTTACAAGGGTTGCTTTTCTTTCTGTTTCACTCCAATCTATTGAATACCTTAAAAGTTCACCAAAAGCTCTTAAAGGTAGAAGAAAATGATTTGCTAAATTATCATATGATGGTGCGACATCGAGTTTAAATGGTTGTCCTCCAACTGAAAAAATATACTTATTGACAGAGAATACTACCTCTTCTGTTTCATTAGCAAAAGCATTATAAATAGAGGTGAAAAGAAATAATAATATGAGAAAATATAAAATACATTTATTCTTTAACATCAAGGAACTCTACCTCATAAGCTATGATTCTTGGATTTGAAGCTCTGTTTTCAAAAATACCACTAACTTTAACTTTATGGCCTACAGCTTGTGGTATGGCAAAATTCTGATCACTTAAGTCAATATACATCTGGTTACCCATATCATCTTTTAAAAAAAACCAGCAGCCAACAGAACACTCAGTAGCAATTTCGCCTTCTACGCTAACAAAAGAAAGCGAATACTTGTTAGCATCATTTATTAGTTCTTCGATTTTAACGTTCTGAAGCATACTTTTGTCAAATTCATCTTCACCATAATAAACTTTTTGTATTTTTTCCCCGCTTGAACAGGAAAATAAAGAAAAAGTTAATAAAATTAAAGTTATTAAGGATATTATTTTTTTCATTACTTTAACTATAATTAAATTAAATTCACTTTACTTAGTCGTTCTATTTCTTTAAATCAGACTCCTCAATATATGGAGCAATCTCACTTCTATCACACAAATTGCACCCAATGCAATTAACCTTTCCGAATTTATATCTTATAAAACCCACTACCAATACCGAAGCAAAAACAATTGGAAATGATTTAAGAATAGTAATAAAATCACTGCTTTTGGAACTAAAAACAAAAGCTACTAAAGCAAGTGCAGCAAAAGCAGCAAGAGATGAAGCAATAACTGTAATAAAACTATTAAATTTATATCTTGCTTCATTTGAAACAAGTATAAATACTAAGCTTACAGGAATTGATGCACCATTTACAAAACAAGGTATAACAATAGCATAAAGAATACTACTAAGCAAAGCGATATATATGAGTGCTTTTTTTTTGAAATGGAATTGAGATGATAGATACGTTAAAAAAATCATGGGTCTTATCAAACAACCTGTTAAGGGCAAGGCTGCATCAATAAAGGGAGCAGTAATCGCATAAAATACAAAACCTATGGCACTAAACAGAGCAATTTGAGTAATCTCTCTTGTTTTCATCTAATTAACAAAACTCTCGATTTCTCCATCCCATTCACTAATAGGTACATTAAGTCTATGAACCCTATGAAAGTTAAGCCTTTGAAGTGCTTCAGCTGCTAATTTTGTTTGAATATAATTATCTCCTACAACGACAATTTCACTCCATCTGTCAACAGTAATCATAAAATTTACAATATCCAGAAGTGGAATATTTACTGATAATGGAATATGACTTTTAAGATAATCTTCTTCATCTCTTACATCAATTATTAGTAATTTTTGGTCATTTTCAATCTTTGTATGAAGTTCTTTTAAAGAAATATCAACAGGGTAGTAATAAATAAGAGTTTCATAATCTGAGCAACCACTAACTGGATAAGCACAACTTGAGCAATCAGAGCTACCAAAGCCTAACTTATTAAAATAGTTAAGAAAATAAGCTGTGAACTTGTTACTTGATGCAAATTCTAATAATGAATATTTAAGAGAAGTAAATTTAGCAGAAAGACTTGAATTATCAAACTCTGGCGAGAGTGGAGTTCTCTTATATTCTGAAATTAGTATTTCGTTAACTGTTTCGGGTGAAGGAAGATTGTTGAAATTTATACTTGCAGAAGAAGATCTTGACATTAACGTAAATGCAACGAAAATAAAAATAGCTATAAGTAATATATCGAGTAAATTAACCCCTATTTTTTTTAATAAACTTTTCCTCATCTATCATCCTAAATCAAAAATTACATACTCTCCCATTCACATTAATAATACAACTTAATGAATGGGAGAGTTCAATTTTAATTTTCAACTTTACTTTAACACAAGCATGAAAATAATATCTTTAATCCTTTTCTTGTGCCACTTATATAATCTTGTATAACTGAAACTGAACAATCTTTTTTTACTAAATTTAATCTTATAATTTTGGGGTTATTATTTTCGGAGGAAATTATCTTTATTTTGGATAATATACAGTAACTGCACCTGACCCAATTTGAGCATCTTTTGGATTCCAGTTAACAACAGCACCCAATCCTTCAGCAACAAACCTCACTGGCACAAATGTCCTGTTTTTAACTATTTTTGGCGGAACACCATCAGGTATCTTGTATGGTTTACCGTTAATTTTACCTTGAGGATTCCCTATCCACATTTCAATTGTATTCCCTCCAAGGCGTATAGTCACTTTCCTATCCTTATCATTCCACTCGACTTTTGCCCCAAGAGGTTCAGAAATCGCTCTTATTGGAACAAGAGTCCTTCCACTTTCAATAAATGGTGGAGCATCGATGGCTTTTGGTTCATCATTTACTTTCATAATATACTTGCCAATATATACTCTTACAATAGTTCTCTTTATCTCTTGTGGATTTATAGCGTTAGAAATTGTAAGGAGAAGCTTACCATTGTTATTATATTTAAATATTTTATTTAAAGCGATATCAGAAACCCATACATTTCCTTCAAGGTCAACAGTCATTGAAGATGGAGTATTAAGTTCTTTCAATGGAAATGCTTTAACAAACTGACCTTTGGAAGTAAATACCTGAACCCGCTTATTACCCCTATCTAATACATAAAGCTTATTGCCCTGCTCTTTATAAAAGTCTACGGCAACTTCACAAGGTTCTTTAAACTCGCCATTTCCTGAGCCAGTTTTACCAACATTCATAATGAAATTACCTTTAATATCAAACTTAACAATTCTATTATTTCCGGTATCAGCAACCCAGAGATTTGATTCTCTATCATAAACACATGATTCAGGATAAAGTAGTTGTCCATTACCTGATCCTTTACTTCCAAAATCTCTTAACCATGTTCCATCACGTGGATCCTTAATTCCGCCTGGAGGTGGTTGCCAATGAGAAACCTTACAACCTTCCCTATCTAAAAGAGCTTGTGATTTTGTAGCATCAATTTCAGTCATTGCTACATCCCAAAGTTCCTGAACCTCACCTTTACCTGATCCAGGCTTACCATTTTTGTGATGAGTGTGTCCATTTAACTCATAAATATAAGAGTGCCCAGTCCCCGCATCAGCAACCCCTATAACATCAGTTAATCTACAAGTTACAATATCGACAACTTTTTTAATGGTCCATTTTTCACCACTAACATGTGTTGAAACTGTAGGTATTGGAACACCTAAAAAAAGGCCATCACTTGAATATTTTATAACGCGATTTTTAATCGGATCTGCTACATAAATGTAATACCCAAACGAATTTGTAAAAATACCAATCTTTTCTGGACCGGCACTTAATGTTTTTGTTGGTTTTACAAAACTTGATGTAAAAACAAAACCCAAAATCAAAAGCAACAAAACTAACTTTTTGCTACTTTTAAATTCCTTTATAGTCATTTTCTCATAACTCTCCTATTCTTAGAATTCTTAATTTATTCCTTACTCTTTTACTTCCTTCCCTACCATTCTTAAAGTAGCGCCCTCTTGCATTGTTTTATGATTTTCCCGTTCATCATTATAGTGTATTGCTGTAGAAAATAGATAATCACTCCAGCCATTATTAGAAACCTCAAATTTTAGCATATCTTTATTTGCGGGATTTCTCGGTCTGGATAACTCAAGAGTCCATTTCCCTGAATCCCACTTACCTTGAGCTTTTACAATCGCAGCATCACCAGAAGCGGGAGTATCGTATAATAGATAAAGTGGCGCTTTATCACCAGCTATTTGCTCAGCTGGACCAAAAGAATCTTCTGCTTTATTTCTTTTGAAACCGTACTCACCAGGAAGTTCTTGCCAAGTTATTTTATTATCGAAATTCGGGTCTTCAATGCTAACGCCTTCCGGTAAAGCATTTATAAAGTAAGTTGCCGCTATCCCTTTTGTTCCAGAAATTGCAGGGTTCCACCACCAAAGCTCTTCATATTCACCTATATTTTCTGGACCCATATATCTTTTATTTAAGTCTTCTGGTTGATCATGACAAAGAGGTGTGCAGCCAGTAGTGTTAAAATCTTTAATATCATAAATATCCCACATAATTGAAAATGCATCACTTATTAAACGCCAATTCCACTTCCCATTTTCTAAAACCCATTCTCCTATAGATTTCATCTCGCCACTATCTGCATCTACCCACTCAAAAAGAAAATAAATATTTTCATCATCATAAGCAGTTTTCATATCAAATGTGTAGTAAGATTCAAGTAAAATATTTACTGGTTGAATATTCTGCCATATAGCATCATCAGCTACTCCATCAAGCATGGGGGCATTCTCAGTTGTATATCTACATTCAATAACTTGATTTGTTTTTGCTTCAGGTTTTTTGGGCGTGCCTCCACCTCCTCCTCCGCAACCATATAGAAAACCCACACTCATAATTAAAAATACAGACATTGTGGCTTTTAAAATTTTAAATTTACTCATCTTCTTTTAACAATCCTCCTTTCGAAATATTAAAATAATTAACGTTTTAAAATTAATTATACATTAACCTGTATACACCAGTACAATTCTACCTTCTATTTCCCTATCAATAGTTCTTCCAGCTTTATTTTCCGTATCTATATAATTAAATAAATGTTCACGTAGGGAAAGTTCAGAATATTGTAAAACTTTACCATTTATGAAAGCTACATATCCATCCAAGCCTCTTCTCATAGATTCAGTTGTTACTACTTTATAAATCTTATCTGGTTTGATTTCTTCACCACTTAACGTTACAGCAGAAATCACTCTATCATATAAAAATCTATAGTTATCATATTGGAATTTCAATCCAGAAACCTGAATCATTCCAGTAAAAAATGTCGCTCCCTGCTCTAATATAGCTATAACATCGCTTCCGCTCATTTCTAAAAGAACAACATCCTCATCTTTAGGTAAAACTCCGTATATATCCCTAATCCTTATATCACCTTTAGGTATATTACCTTTTATCAGTGAAGGAGAAATGAAAGCAAAGTCTGCTCCTTCAATACTTTCTCTCATAACGTCGGTAACCAAATTTCCAAGAGTTGATTCGCCAGCAGAGCTAATGGTTAAACCATTGTTACTCTTCCCAATAACCTTATTTAATTCAGATTCATAAGCTTTCGTTGCATTCTCAAATTTATCAATAATTAATTCATTAGGTTTATAATCATCTGCATAAGTATATACATTAGATATATTAATTTTCTCAACCTTCTCTGTTACTGCATTAACTATAAATTTTGATGTGCCAACAGAATTACCATAACTACCAGGGGCAATTATATTTACACCCTTGTAAGAAGTAGAAAATCCATACTGACCATTAAGAGCAATCAAAACATCAGGTTTAATAGTTAATCCATTAATAAAAGTTACCAACTCAGGTGATAGCTCACCTTTTAAATTAAGCGATGCTTCAAGTCCTGTTATAAGAACTAAAACTGAAGCCTTCTCATTTCTTAGTTTACTTATAGCTTGATTTGCTGATGCAATAGAATCTAAAATCTCAATACTCTCTAATACATCATTGTGTAAATAAGGTTTCTCGATAGAAAAACCTGAAACGCCAGTTATGCCAATCTTTATTTTGCCAAGTTCTTTTATATATGCATCAGAAAATATTGTCTTTTTTTCTTCTTTGTCTATCAAATCCGATGAAACGATTGAGATATTTCCATTGTTTTTTATATTTACTAAAGGTTCCAAGCCATAGAAAAGGTCATTTACTGAAACTCCTAAAACATTATAACCAATTTCAGAATAAACCTCTTCAATGATTGTTCCTTTTGTTAAAAACGAAACTGCTGAACCAACAAGATAATTACCGGCATCAACAGCAATAAAATTAGGATAAGCAGTCTTATATTGATTTAAATAAGATGAAATAATCCCTAATCCACCTATTGGACGATCTTCTATTGGATCTTTATACGAAGAATAAAGATTGCTTTGAATATTACCTGTAGCAGCTAAAAAAATTGTTGGATAATGAGCTCTAAAAATTATTGTAGCTGTTTCTGCTCTTGTTATTGAACCTTTAGGACGAATAGTTTCATCGGGATAACCCTTAATAAGTCCTTCGTTATAGGCGTAAAGAACATATGGAAGAGCTAAATCAGAGATAGTGTTTCCATCTTTAAATTTTGTTTTGAAAGAATTTAGCTCCTCTTCTTTAAATTGTGGAGGATTAGAATCATCTCTAAAAACAGTAACTAACTCAATCATAGATTCTTCTCTATTGATAGGATTATTGGGATAGAAGTTTGGACCATCTGCAAATGGAAGCATTCCTTTCCTTTTTGCTGCTTCCACATAACCATAAAACCAATCCTTTTTATTGACATCTTGATATGACTGCTTCTCTGGTTTATACTCAGGAATATCGTAAGCACTTACAGCAATTTTTGTGTATTCTGCCCTCGAAATAGTTTTATCCGGAAGAAAACGACCATCAGTATAACCAGAGATTACTTTTTTCTCCTGTAAAAAGGAAACTGCTTCATTTGCCCAATGATCATAGTAATCTGGAACTGTGAACCAACCACCAGAAGTAATTGGTTTTATACCATTCTTGTTGTTCGATACATATTCTATTAATTGATCTCTCAAAGTCTTTCTTGTATTGGTCTGGATCTTAACACCCGAAAAATTTTGTAGTCTGCCAGCACCTGCAACTAATGAAGCAGTTAGTCCAACAGTATAATTAGTATTATTATTTATTGCTTTCCCTGCTACCTTTAAATCCTTTATTCTGCTGCCAGGAGCGGATCTTAAATCAACAATATAATTTAATCCTGATGTACTCAAGGCATAAGTTAAATTGCCGGCAGCTAAATTATTCGCACTCTCTTCAAGTATATTTTTTATTTTAGCTCCATTCATAGATACAGTATAAATTGTGTCATCAGATGATACAAGACTATAAATGTCGCTATATGTTAGAGGTCCTTTATTTAAGTTATGCATCAGTTCTTTAGGTTTAATAATTGAAATCTGAGATTTAGCTGTATCTTGAATTATTTTTAGAGCTAAATTGGAAAGACTTGTTGGCCTATAGACAGCTCCACTCATTGTAAAAGTGTCATTTGCGAAACCAATAACTTCATTAAACTGAGGTTTAATCCCATCTAAATAAGGTTGAACTACTGTCATTGCCTCTTTTGAGACTTCAATTGCACGCCCAACTTTTACGACTTTTCCAGATATTTGCCTTGTTTCATCTTCCCTTTTCATGACTTCGTAAGGTTTAACGGGGCATTTGCATTTTTCAAGCATAAGTTCAACGCGAGAAACTCCAAGTCCATATTTTCCTGGTGAACTAACTAAAACATCATGTTCTTTAAATTCTGGTGAGTCAGGAAAAAATAGTTGAACACCAGGAATTGGTTCATCTGATCCGCATATACAAACATCTATCCTTGAACGCTCTAATATCTTATAAAGAGTAGAATCTTTTCTTTTTACAGGATCCTTCTCCCACTCCATATCAGTCAATAATACTATAAAATCAGCACGTTCTATTTCCTTTAATATATCGCTTGCTTTGATTACTTCTTCAGCTGGATCAGAAAAAGTAATTCCTTTAATGCTATCAGCAGGTATAGCTGTAACTTTTGTTGGATCAGGTAAACTTAAAACAGCAATTTTAAGTACATGGGCAGACTCAGGAACATCATAAACTAACATTCTATGGTCTGAAGCATATAGATTATTGCCTAAATAAGCATTTGTGCTAACCCAGGTAAATTGACTTTCTCTTTTTCTTGCATCTCGAACTGCAGAAGTTAGCGAAAAATCAAGAGTCCCGTAACCCGCTGCGTCGTAACCCATATTATTCATTAAGGCTATAACTGGGTGAGGTTTGTTAGGTAAAGGTCTTTTGGTTAGATAATTTGCAATATCAGAGCCTGATAGACTATTACCTCCATCTACAAGCATAGTATAACCTTCCCGGACTTCAACTTCTTTTCTAATATTATCTACTACAGTAGCAACTTTAACAAGCCCACCTTCATCTTTGTAATCACCATAAGAAAAGGGTAATATTTGCCCATTAAGATTATTGGTTGCAATAACCACAAACGGGAATATATCCAAAGCATTAGTGTTTAAAGGTGCAAAAAATAGTGCTCCAATAATTAAAAAGAAGGTTATTAAAGCAGCAAAAGACTTTTTTACCATTCTTCCATTCCTCCAATATTATCTAATAAATTCAACTTATTAAATATATAGGAAAAAATAATACATCTTTCAAGTGAAAAATTAATAATTCAAAATTCTTTCAAATTAAATAAAAAATGATAAAAGAATTATCGTATTAAAATTTCTGTTCTGAAAAACAATGGAGAAAGATATGAAAACTAAAAGAGTATTATTATTTTTAACCATAGTCATAGTAATAGTTTTAATTTTAATAACATTCGTGGTGACAACAAATGCAAAAGATTATTCAATCCCTTCAGTAAACATTGATATCACTATAAATAAAGATGCTTCGGTAAACTTTATTGAAAAAAGAACTTTTATATTAGATGATTCTTTTACATATGGATATTATGATATTCCAAAAAGAGGCTATGAAAGAATTGAAAGTTTTGCAGTGTATGAGTTAGGCAAAAACGGTGAAAAGACAAAATTGTCTCAAGAAATAGAAGAAAATAGTGTTAACTACAGAGTAAAATATTTTTATAATGCCAACAACGAAGAAAAAACTTTTATCTATGAATACAAACTTTCAAAAGTAATAAAAATTTATAATGATTATGGAGAATTCTATTGGAAACTTCAGGGAAATGGATGGGATAAAAAAATAGCAAAATTCGAATCAAAAATTAAGTTTTTAACTCCAATAAATAAGGATTCTTATTACATTTGGGCTCATGGACCATTGTGGGGTAAAATAGAAAAGTTAGATGAAAAAAATGTTGGTTTAACCATTGATAATGTACCCCCAAATACATTCATTGAGGAAAGGATTTTGATTCCATCAAAGTATTTTGAAAATGTTGAAATAATTGACTCATCAATTAAAGATAAAGTCATATCAGAAGAAAAAAATTGGACTTCTAAGGCAAATACCGAGAGAATTATAGCCAAAATATCAACTTATACTTCATTTGCTGGTTTTTTAGTATTTCTTATTATATTATGGTTTTTATATAAAAAATATGGTACCGAATATAAATATACAAAAAACTACATTTATTATCGAGAGATCCCATCTGATATTCCTCCTGCTGTACTCGGATACCTAATTAATTTTGGAGTTTTTAGGGTAGAATATATTTCAGCTACATTAATGGATCTCATACACAGAAAATTCATTAGTTTTGAAACAATAAACGAGAGAAAAAAAAGATATTTGTTGAGACTCTTGCCTAATGACGAACAACTTAATGAATACGAGGAGATATTACTTAACAAAATCATATTTGATAAAAGCGAAACTACAGAGATTAATGAACTAAATAAAAAATTTAATAAAAACGCTTCACATTATGCCAAACTTTTCAGTGACCTTAAAGAAAAAATAAAAGAAAAATCTAAAGATTTTAGCTTTTTTGATGAAGTTAGCATAGGCAAAAGAAACATAGTAATGGGGTTATCATTTTTAATAGCAATACTATCATTCGTATTAGCAGCGATTTTTAAAAATCCATACTTTTATACTTGGCTAATATTAATACCAATTTATGCAATTGTTGGTACTAAAGCCATTCCAAGAAGAAGTGTAAAAGGCAAAGAAGAATATGATAAATGGATAGCTTTTAAAAAATATTTAAATGATTTCTCCAATCTTAAAGCATATGGTCCAAAGTCAATAGTCATCTGGGAAAAATATTTAATTTATGGAATTATACTTGGAGTTAGTAAAAAAGTAATTAAAGTAATAAAGTTATATTTGCCTGTTATTGAAGATGTAAACAACGGCACTTTTTTATATTTTACATCAATAAATTCCCTATCAAATTTTGATAGAGAGTTTTATAGTTTAAATAGAGGACTGTCATCCGCTGCAAAAACTTTATCCTCTACCTATGCAACTTCAAAGAGCCAAAGTAGTTCCTGGTCAGGTGGAGGAGGAGGTTTTTCTGGTGGTGGTGGAGGTGGGGGAGGAGGTTCTGGAGGAGGAATGGGGTAGAATTAATAGCATTAACCTTAAATTAAATTGTATATATTTCTGCCCAAAGAAATGGGAGAAGTTAAATATGATACAAACTTTGCAATCAGAGATTCCTATTGAATTAAATGAAACATATACTTTTTGCTTACATCTAACCTGCACTATCATGGATTTAGGATCGAAATATTAGCCAGTACTTGTAAGAATGACTTTATATTTATCAAATGTTAACATTTCTAAAATAAAACAGGGAAATGATTTTTATTAGAATTATGAATTTTTATTGATTTATGTATTTGTTTATATTAAATTTTTTGTATGGAAAGAAAATCTATTAGACTAATAAAACTTTTTTTAGTATCAATATTATTAGTTCTAATCATTTTTTTCTTTAATATAAATAACCCTTTACCTTCAGTAAAGGAACCTTCTGATAATTTACTGAAGCCAAAGAATAATTCTCCGGTTGAACGACTTTTAACGGGTGATGAATATAAAAGCATGGATCTACTCGGACCAGTAGAGATCGAGAAAGTTTCATCTAATCAATCAGTGAATATTCAAACAAAAGCAATGAAGCTGAATCCAGCCGGAAATAGAATTAACAATACAATTCGTAAGTACAGAAAAAAGATTGTTTTAAATACTCAATATAATAATAAAGATTTAAAAAATTATATAATCAGTATTAATGTTGACTCTCTATCTAAAATTAGAGATTCAAAATTATCACTATTATGTGATCACATTTATTTTACGGAAGAAGATGGGCAAACCATTATACCGCATTGGCTGGAATATGGCTGCGGTAGAGATGTCACAAAATTATGGCTAAGAATACCATCTCTTAAAGCACATACTAAAAAAACTATCTATATGTATTATAGCAATGAAAGAGAGGGGAGCTTATCAGATTTTAAAAATGTATTCCAGCAAGAGCCAAACCTTGTGGGATGGTATTATTTTGATAGTGTAAATGACAAGAAAATTTTGGATTTTTCAGGACATGGAAATAATGGAACTTTATCAAGATTGGAGTTTGGTCATGAATGGGGGGTTAGATGGTCTTATCATGAAGCAAGACCTTACATTTTCTTTAATGACTGGCAAAAATGGTATAGTTATTTGGATGAAAAAAGTGTATATTTTACCGTTCCTGCAAAAAACTTACAAACTTTATCAAATACTGGTTCGGTTGAAGTACGAGTAAAGTTTTACAATTTAACTGAATTAATAACAGAGCATATATTCACTGACTCCAAGAATCAAATTGAATTTGGGAAACTATCAAACGGTAATTTATATTTTCGACTTGGGAATAGTAACAATCGTATAGTTTGGAATACAAGATTAAACAATATACAATGGTATCATTTAGTTATATCATGGAATATCCCAAGTAATGAAATTAAATTATTCGTGAATGGTAAAGAAATTCTGCCTATTCCATCAAGTAAGAAGTTTAATTTTACCAAGATAAATAAATTAGAGAATCTTGAATTTGGAGGTTATTATACCGGCAATAATTATGGTTTATGTGGATTTCTTGATTGTCTTAGAATTTATGATAAGCCACTAACAGCTAAAGAAGCAAGCCTTTTTATGAACATCAACCAAAGAAGCCTTAGATTCCTAACTTATAAAGATGAAAAGGAAGAATTAATTTACTCAAGCCATGAGAATTATCAACAAGTGGATTTTAGTTCGGTTTCTAAATATCCAATTTCCGATCAATTAGAATTGAACCTTATTTATGCCTCTCCTTTAAATGAATATTATTATACTTATACCCATAGTGAGGGCGAAGAGAAATATTTAAGGAGTTTAAAGGAACCACCTATGATTATTGACCGTACAAGCAATGATGATAATCCGATATTTGGTTTTAGTGGACATTTTTTCTCCTATACTGGAACTGAAATTCAGGTGAAAAATGTTTTTTACGCAGAATTTGTAGGTTTAAAAATTGATAATCCAGGATTAATAAGAGATTTAAAAATTGAATTTTCATGGTTAGTAGATTATTCTCAGAGGGAGTATTACGAAGATACAATAGGTTTATTAGACTACTTTTTACCTTCTGCAAAAGCTTGTGGACCCTTTTACTCATATAAAATAATTGGAGATTCAGAATTAGAGTTAGTGAGCATTACAAATGGTATTTACTGATTTAGAGTGGTAAAATCCATATACATTGATCCTTCTACTTGTGTAATGCAAATTTCCTATAAACCAAATTATAAGAAAGGCAACATTACAATAGAGCTTTCAGGTATGATTTTTATGGATAAAGATATGCAGTTAGTCCGCCCAAAACTTGTTAAAAAAATACCTACTGAACTTAAAAATTATAGCAGAGCAAGAGATGATATAACAATACCCTCAAAGTATAAAGCTACCTTTCCTCCAATTGAAGAAGGTGTCATTTATTTTAAACAAAACAAAAAAAATGGTTTAGATCTTGTTTTTGAGAATCGAGGATTAGATACAATAGTCTTAGATAATAAAACTTTTGATTTTATCGAACACAACCTTTTCAAGAGTATTCATATTTATAATTCAAATTATTTTTTAATATTGGACTTGTCCTTAGATGATATAAATTTTTTAATATTGGACCTGTCCTTAGATGACTTAAAATATAAATTAATGAATAAATCCATAGAAAGTGGTTATTGTTTACATTTTCAAATATTACCATCATACCTATTAGAGAAGAATAAGTATTACTATATTACATTTGCAGAGGGTGATACTGATGAATACGAGGGTCATACACAAGAGGATTACGCTCATTTAACATCATGGATTTTAGGAAAAGATCCGTATCGGTATAATCATATTCCATTTACAGATTCCTATAAGTTTCTTTACAAATTCATAATTTCAGATGATGGTACCTTTAGTTTTTACTCAACTTTGGAATAAATAAATGTTTCACCGCATCAGTTTGATTCTTTTAGTTGGATTTATGATTTTTCACCTCAGTATGACAAAATTATCGTTTGCGAACATTATATCAAAGAATAGTTTAGTAAATATAGAGGCATTGAATCTACCAAAAGAAGACATCATTAACATTGATGAAGAATTAGGTCAGAATATTATAGTTGGGATCCCTTATACGTTTTTAGACTCTTTTACAGAATCAATTCTTCGCATGATTAAACCAGCTGGTATTGTGTTATATCAGAGAAATTTTGATTCATTTGAGCAAATAAAGGATTTAATTAATCAATTACAGACAATTTCTAAAGAGGAATCTAAATGTCCTTACTTTATTATGCTTGACGAAGAACCGGATGGTGCAAATAGAATGGGTCTTCTTAAGAATATATTCACTCTTGGTAACCCAAATTGGGCAAAAATTGAGAGAGATATTGTTAAACTATCAAAAATTGGAATAAATGTTGAGTTAGCCCCATTGGCTGACTTTCCATTTGTTCCAAATTCTTTTATTTCCAAACGTTTAAAGCTTGAATCAAAAGAAGATTTAATTGCATTTAATAAAACTTTTATTAGCTTATTAAATAAATATAATATTTGTGCCACATTGAAGCATTTTCCTGGACTTGGCCTTATTTCAGATGATCCTCACTATAAGTTTATACAGAATGTTTCTAATAAAGATATGATTGACCAATCAATATCTATTTTCCAATATGGAATTGAGAGTGGAGCTTCTTTTGTTATGACATGCCACGTTATATATGATGCTCTGGACCCCAATAATCCAGCAACTTTTTCAAGTTATATTGTTACTGATAATCTTAGAAATAAGCTTGGTTTCGAGGGAATGGTAGTTACTGATGACCTTTCAGATATGCCTCTATCTATTCAAGGTCTTGATTTAGTAGATGCAGGAATACAATCATTGAAGGCAGGACATAATCTGATTATGTTTTCTCATAACCTTCCAAGAACTAAGGAAATTGTTGAAGGAATTTTATTGGAAGCATCTAAAGATAAAGAATTACTAAAAATCATTAAGTCAAACTATATAAAAGTTACATCATTTAAAAATCGTTATTTGATTAAAAATGAATAACTTTAGTGTGGCGAGATAAGACGAGCTATATCATTCCAGGTAACAAATACAATTAATGCCATTAAAAGCATAAAACCTATTGTATTTATTGTTGCTTCAACATTTTTGTTCACTTTTTTCTTGAATATGCCTTCAATTAAGGAAAAAATAATTCTACCTCCATCCAATGGTGGAAAAGGAAATAAATTTATTAACCCCAGATTCACGCTTAATAGTGCCATAAAGAAAAAGAAATAGCTCCATCCAACAGCTACTGTACTTGCAGCTGTTGTAACTATCCCAACAGGTCCTGCTACGGCAACGCTTGTAACTTTGCCAGTAAAAAGCATACCGAGAAAAGTTATGAAATCTTTAAAAAATGAATAATTCATCTCAAGAGAAAGTTTTATTGAATTTATAAAGCTCTCCCTTTTATCAGAAGGTCTCACCTCTACGCCTATTAGACCCGTTCCATCACTTGATTGCTTTGGAACTACTGGAATACTTAATTCTTTATCTCCTCTTCTTACATTTACAATAATTTCTTTGTTCGGGCTTTTTGAAATCTCTTCTCTAATTAACCCCCAATTATTCGTAATATTTCCATTTATACCAATAAATTCATCTCCAATCATAAAACCTGCTTTTGCTGCAGGAGAATCAGGTTGGATTGTTTTTATCTGCCATATAAACGGGTTCCCAAAAAGATTAAAAGTTAAAATAAGTATCAAGATTGATAGGAGAATATTTGCAAATGGGCCCGAGAATGCAATTAGAAATTTTTTAAAAGGACTTTTTGAGTCAAAGCTGTCAGGGTCATTTGAAGCTTCCTCTTCGCCTTTAAGCTGGCAAAATCCACCTATAGGTATGGCACATAAACAATATTCAGTCTCTTTTCTTTTAAATGATAATATTTTTGGGCCCATCCCTACGCCAAATTTTTCAACTTTAACTCCTGCTCGTCTTGCAGCAAAGAAGTGCCCAAGTTCATGAGCAATAATTATTATTGAAATAACTAATATAACGAGAATATATTGTAATATAGTATTAATCATATCTTTTCTAAAATTTCCCTGCTCTTTCTTTTTATTTCCAAATAAATATCCATTATATTATAAGGATTTATATTATTAAATGGTTTAATTTCATTCAAGGTTTCAGAAATTAATTTATAAATATCTTTAAAAGTTATTTTTCCGTTTAAGAATTCTTTTACAGCTACTTCATCAGAAGCAATATAAACGAGTGGATAAATATTACCATTATTTAACGCTTCATACGCAAGTTTAATTGATTCAATCTTTTTTGGATTTACATTTCTAAACGTCAACTTCTCAATATTGTGCAGATTTAAACTGTTATTAATTTGAGTAACTACTTTATTAGGATAATAAAGAGAATACTGAATAGGAAGCCTCATATCAGGTACTGCAAGTTCTGCAAATATAAACCCATCGTTAAGCTCAACGAGAGAATGAATGATAGATTCAGGATGAATTATTACATCAATTTTGTTTTCGGGGATCTTAAAGAGGTATTTTGCCTCCATTATTTCAATTCCTTTGTTTACAAGAGTAGCTGAATCAATTGTAACTTTTGCTCCCATCTTCCATGTTGGATGTTTTAAGGCTTCATCTTTTGTTACCCAAGAAATATCATCATTTACATTTGCTTTAGAGTAGATTGGTCCTCCGGAAGCTGTTATTATAAGTCTTTTAATATCCGATAAATTCGTCTTTTCAATTAACTGATGAATTGCAACATGCTCGCTATCAATTGGTATTAGCAGAGTTTTTGATTTAATAGTATCTAATAGTCCACATAATCCTGCCATAACGATTATTTCTTTGCTTGATATGCAAATCCTTTTAAATGATAAATAACAGTCTCGTAATATTTCAAAAACTTCGATCCCAGAAGTGCAAAGAATAAGAGTATCTATTTTTCTATTGCATATCCAATTTGATATTTCCCTGTTTCCTAATAGAACTTCTTTGTCTAAAAATTTATTTATTTTTTGGGGGATAGAATGTAAGCCAACTGTTTTTATATCCCATTTATTCGCAATTTCTAATAAAGATTTTATGTCTTTATTACAAGTTATTAATACCAACTCAAAGCTATCTCTGTCTTTTTCTATAACATCTAATGCTTGTCTCCCAATTGAGCCAGTTACTCCAAGAATTGCAACAGTTCTTTTCTTTTCAATTGCTCCTGTTTTACCATCAGAAGGTTTCATATCGATAGAAAAGTATAATAAGCAATAACTGCAAAAATAAAGCTATCAAATCTATCCAAAGCACCACCATGAGACTTAAGTAATGAGCTTGAATCTTTATAACCTCTTTGTCTTTTTAGAAAGGACTCAAATAAATCACCAAAAAAGCCATATAAAGGTATAGTAATTCCCAATACTATCCATCTATAGGTAAATCCTAAGAAAATGTTGCTTAAAATCAAAAAAACGAAAAAAGATATAACAATACCTATGATTGTTCCTTCCCAAGTCTTATTAGGGGAAATTAAAGGAGCAATCTTATTCTTACCAAATTTCTTACCGAATAGATATGAGAAAGAATCAAGCGACCATATAGTAGCAAAAAGGATGAGAGTTTGCAATGCTCCATAATCACTTCTTAAAAAGTATGCAAAAACAAATGACATCCATAGGTATAACGAAAAAAGTGAGGCTAAAAACTTAGATTCCTTTGATGACAGTGGAATAATAAGAATAACTGAGAAAAACCATATATAAAGAGGTATTAATATTTTTGAATTTGATAGCAATCCTTTCTCCAGAAAGTATGTCAAAAAGAATACCGTAATAACTGAAGTTAATATAAATAAAATTTTATCGATTGTCTTTAATCCAAACATTCTGATTAATTCTACGCTTGCTGCAATAAATATTGTAAGTAAAACTATTAAATACAAAAACTTACTTATAAAGTTTGCTGCTAAAATTAAAATTACCATAAGAATCCCGATTAATATTCTTTCTTTGAGTTCTCTCATCTATTTTTTTAATCCACCAAATCTTCTATCTCTTTTTTGATATTCTTGTAATGCTTTTATAAATTCATCTTTTGAAAAATCAGGCCAGAGAGTATTGGTAAAATATAATTCTGCATAAGCTATTTGCCATAACATAAAGTTACTTATTCTCTGTTCTCCGCTTGTTCTTATCAGCAAATCAACAGGAGGTAATCCTGCTGTATCCAAAAAACTTTCAAATATATTTTCATCTATATCGGTAGTTTTTAATTTAGAGTTTAATATTTTCTTTATAGCTTTTAATATCTCACTTTTTCCAGAGTAATCAAGGCAGATATTAAGGATTAATCCACTATTATTTTTTGTTTCATTTTCAGTAGTATTCAAAATATTTTTCAAATATTTTGGGAACTTTGAAAGATCACCACTATATATTACTCTGACATTTCTTTCTTTAAGTTCAGGAAGTTCCTCTCTTATTATATTTGTGAATATTCTAAAAAGTTGCATAATTTCTTTATGAGGTCTTTTCCAGTTCTCTGTTGAAAAGGCAAAAAGTGACAATACTTCAATATTATTTTCTGCTGCTGCAATTACAGCATCTTTTATAGCTTTCCTGCTTGATCTATGACCTTCAATTCTTGGCAAACCATGAGCTTCTGCCCATCTTCCATTGCCATCCATTATTATGGCAACATGACGGGGAATTGAAGAAAAAGCAAAGTTTTCAGATTTCTCTGATTTCTTGCTCTTTTCGTTTGAGTTCTTCATCAATTTGTTTTATAAAATTATCAGTTAATTTTTGTATTTCCTCTTCTGATCTATACATCTCGTCTTCAGAAATTTTTTTATCCTTTTCTAACTTTTTTACTTTATCATTCACATCACGTCTAATATTTCTAATAGAAATACGAGCTTCTTCAGCAATTTTTTGAACAAGTTTAATTAGATCTTTTCTTCTTTCCTCTGTTAGAGGTGGAAATGGAAGTCTTATATTTCTTCCATCATTTACAGGCATAATTCCAAGGTTAGCTTTTTCTATACTTTTTTCTATATCTTTGATGGTATTTTTATCCCAGGGTTCAACAATAAGAGTGTGTGAATCGGAAACATAGATGTTAGCTAATTGATTGATGAATAAATTTCCTCCATATGTTGTTACTTTTATTTTAGAAATAATTGCTGGATTTGGCTTACCAGCCCTAATTAATGAGAGCTCTTCTGTGAAAGAATAAACTGATTTTTGCATCCTACTTTTCATTTCATTTATTAAATCTTCTTGTTCTCTCATTTTTCTTACACACCTCCTTTTGTAGTGATCTAACAGAAGTACCAATCTCTTTAGAATACAATACTTTTACAAGATTTGAAGGATCTTTAATAGAAAAAACTATCAAAGGTATTTTATTGTCACGACATAAAGAAATTGCTGTTGAATCAATAACTTTTAGGTTCTTTGAGAGTATTTCAGTGTAATCAATTTCTTTATATTGGATTGCGTTAGAATTCTCTTTAGGATCTTCGCTATATACTGCATCGACATTTGTTGCTTTAAGAATTACTTCGGCACCAATTTCTGCAGCTCTCAAAGCTGCAGTTGTATCAGTAGAGAAAAAAGGGCTTCCTGTGCCACCAGCAAAAATTACAATTCTTCCTTTTTCGAGATGCCTTATAGCACGTCTGCGTATGTATGGTTCTGCTAATTCTTGTACCTGAATAGCACTTTGCACTCTTACTTCTAAAGCAAATCCTTCAAGTACTGTTTGAAGCGCAAGAGCATTCATTATTGTGGCAAGCATGCCTATGTAGTCTGCAGTTGCATCCTCCATGCCAATTTCTTTTGCATCACGTCCTCTCCAAATATTACCACCACCAACGACTATAGCAGTTTCTACATTTAATGCATGTATCTCTTTTATGTATGTAGAGAGAACTTTTAAATAATTTAAGTCTATTCCATAATTTTGATTTCCAAGAAATGCCTCACCAGAAAGTTTTAATAATATTCTCTTAAATCTTGGCTTTTTCTCTTCTTTCATTCCTCTCCAACTTTATATCTTGCAAACCTCTTTACACGAATATTTTCTTTAAATTGACCAACATATTGTGAAATCAATTCTTTAATTGTTATTTTTGGATCTCTCATATATGGAAGATCTAAGAGACAAACGCTTTTATAAAAATTCTCAAGTTTACCTTCGAGAATTTTATCAATAACATTTATTGGTTTATTTTCACTTTCAAGTTGAGTCCTATAGATATTTGTTTCTCTTTCTATAATTTCAGTTGGAATATCTTCTCTTGAGATATAACGAGGATCATCCATTGCTATTTGCATAGCTATTTCACGGGCAAGATTCTTGAACTCTTGAGTTTTAGCGACAAAGTCAGTTTCGCAATCAATTTCTACAAGAACACCTAACTTAGAGTCATGATGTATATAGGATTCAACTATACCTTCATTTGTTGTGTTAAATGCTTTTTTTTCAGCTTGAGCTATTCCCTTCTTTCTTAGCTCATCCACCGCTTTATCTATATCAAGATTACAAGCCAACAAAGCATTTCTACAATCTGACACTCCTGCTCCTGTTAGTTCTCTAAGCTTCTTAATTAAATCCGTAGAAACAGGCTTTTCATTCATTAACGTCCTCCTTTACTTCTTCTCTCTTTTCTTCTAAATCTTTTAAGACAAGATCTTCTTCTTTTAAATAAGAGTCCAAACTTTCTTTTTCTTCATAAGTATCATCATTTTTTTCTGCAAATATTTCTTCTTTTTTCTCTTCCTCTGTAACTTGATACCCTTCAAGACCCTCAATTACTGCATCAGCAATTATGGAGGTTATAAGCCTTATGGATCTTATTGCATCATCATTGCCAGGAATAGGAAAATTTACTTCTGTTGGATCGCTATTAGTATCAGTAATTGCAATCGACGGAATTCTCAATCTTTTTGCTTCTAAAATAGCAATTCTGTCTTTATGGGTGTCAGTTACATAAACAACTTGGGGAAGTTCTGTCATATCTCTAATACCTTCGAGAAATGTAGCGAGGCGCTCTTTTTCTTTTTTTAATTTTGCATATTCTTTTGGTGGTAATTTTTGTAATAAATTATTCTTCTCTGCCTCTTCAAGTTCTTTAAGTTTTTGGATGCGTTGCCTTATTGTCTGAAAATTAGTCAGAAGACCCCCAAACCATCTTACATTTACATAATACATTCCACATCTTAAAGCCTCTTCTTTCACAATATCTTGTGCTTGCTTTTTTGTACCAACAAAGAGTACTTTTCCACCCCTTCTTGATACATCGAGAACAAAATTATAAGCGGCTTCGAGCCTTTCAGAAGTTTGCCTCAAATCCATTATGTGTATACCATTACGTGCTGTAAAAATGAAATCCTTCATTTTTGGATTCCATCTCTTAGTTTGATGTCCAAAGTGAACACCAGCTTCAAGAAGACTTCTCATGTTAACTACGCTCAAATCAAATTCCTCCTTTTAAATTAGTGGTTAATCCTCCACTCTCTTATAACTGCACTGATTTACAACATGCAGACCACTATAAGAGAATGTGCAAATTTTTCCTTAAAATTTTAACTTTTAAAGAATTAATATCAAGAGGTAAATCTTATTTTTTAATTACTGTTAAACTTTGTAAATATGAATATTTAAAATAATACTTATATTATTCAAGCATAATTATACTCCCGCTGAATGGCAGATTTAGTAGATTATAATGCTTGGGCTTTAAATCTCAGCATCTTCACTTGTTTAATCTTATCAGTAAAGTGTAAATATAACAACATTCATGATTAAGAAAAAATATAAAGTAGAATCATCCAAACTTAAATAAGAAAGACGAAAAATACGTAAAAGTCATCAAAAAACATTTATATAAATTAAATGTTATTACGAAATTTAGATTAAATAAGGTTTTTCCATTAATAGAAAGAAAACAAAAAACCTTAAATACTCAGTGAAAGTTTAAATTTTGATTTATATTTAGTTTATTGTAAACTTATTTAACTGGTAAATATAATAATAATATTATTGGAGGTTAATTAATAGTTATGGTTGACAAATCATTCAATCCTTTTGAAATGGCTCAACAACAGTTTGATTCCGTTGCTGAGAAATTAAAATTAGATGAGTCTACAAAAGAACTCTTAAGAAACCCTTTGAGAGAATACCATTTCTTGATACCTGTCAAAATGGATAATGGAACAGTAAAGGTATTCCAAGGTTTTAGGGTTCAACACAATGATGCGAGAGGTCCTTGTAAGGGAGGAGTTAGGTTTCACCCACATGAAACAAGCGATACAGTTAAAGCTTTAGCAATGTGGATGACTTGGAAATGTGCAGTTGTTGATATTCCTTTAGGTGGTGGAAAAGGAGGAATTGTTTGCGATCCTCATAATTTATCAGAAAGAGAGCAAGAAGCTCTATGTAGAGGATGGGTTCAACAGATTGCTTATAATGTCGGACCAGTAATTGATGTACCTGCCCCTGATGTTATGACAAATGCTCAACATATGATATGGATGCTTGATGAGTATGAAAAAATTCATCATGGTAAATTTCCAGGTTTTATTACTGGTAAACCTGTTGAATTGGGTGGTTCTCTTGGAAGAACCGAAGCTACAGGTTATGGTGTTATTTACACACTAAGGGAAGCTCTACGTGAGATGGGCGTAGATATAAAAGACACAACAGCATCTATTCAAGGTTTTGGTAATGTCGGAAGACATGCAGCTGATCTTTATACAAAATACGGCGGAAAAATAATTTGTGTATCTTGTTGGGATCAAACAGATCAAAAATCTTACTCCTTCGTGAAAAAGGATGGTGTTAATGTTAAAGAGATTTTGGGAATAACCGATAAATTTGGTAGTATTGATAAAAATAAAGCAAAAGAACTTAATTATGAAATTTTAGAGGGTGATGCCTGGATTGAGCAAGATGTTTCTATTCTTATTCCCGCAGCACTTGAAAATCAAGTTAATGATATTACAGCGAGAAAAATTTCTAACAAAGTAAAGATAATTGCGGAGGGAGCAAATGGTCCAACTACTCCAGCAGCTGATAAAATTATACAAGAGAAGGGTATTTTTGTTATTCCCGATTTCTTAGCAAATGCTGGGGGAGTAACTTGTAGTTATTTTGAACAAGTACAGAGCAATATGAATTTCTATTGGCCAAAGGATGAGGTTCTCACAAAATTGGACGCAAAGATGACAGATGCTTTTCTTAAAGTATCAGCATTAGCGAGAGAAAGAGGCTTATATATGCGTGATGCTGCATATATAATAGCTATAGAAAGAGTTGTTTCTGCGTGCAAGCTAAGAGGATGGGTATAATTGATATTATATTAACATTTAACTAATATAAAAATACCTAATAAAAATACCCATTCGTGCTAAAAACGAATGGGTATTTTTATTGAAGATTTCGATGATATTTCTTAAATTAAAAGACTGATGGCTTTCAAAGCTTGGGTTGGACCCCTAAATCTGGACAATTTGTTATCAAATTTAAAATAATTTCTTAGCTCTTCATTATGTACTTCTTTTAAAAGAATCAATCTTTAATTTTAAATGCTTTTCTAAATGCTCCTAATAGCATTCTTTTGGAGTTCTGTAATGTAAATTACTTCACCCTGACTTAAAGGTTGATAGACAAATTTGTAATATGACCACAATACAGAAAGCTTTATTTGACTTATTTAACCTTTCTAAATTTACTTAAATATTTTCTAAATTTACTTAAATATTTTTTAGATAAATATTAAATAATTAACTCTTAAAAGATAAGTAATTTCGTAGATAACTGTATTTTACATTTTTAAACT
>Ga0209409_1000720_pt1 | contig 32915 bp, 29 predicted proteins | sample AD_JPNMR1_MetaG_FD_184424 | JGI IMG/M metagenome (GOLD analysis project Ga0209409, IMG submission 184424) | Active sludge microbial communities of municipal wastewater-treating anaerobic digesters from Japan - AD_JPNMR1_MetaG (SPAdes) (version 2) | ecosystem: Engineered > Bioreactor > Anaerobic...
CAACAACTTCGACCAGCACTTCAATATTAAGGTCAACCACAGCATCATCTTCAGGTACAACGGATGCAGGTTCAAGGGTGTCAGTTGCATCTGCTTCGTCGTCTTCGGTTCAGCCATCGCAACCTGATTCACCACAAAACCCGTCTTCGCCTGAAAATCCACCGCAACAGCCAGAAACACCTCCACAAACAGCAGGAGTCACTGTAACAAGAACGATTCAGATGTCATCTGGCGGCGCTTATATTCGTCTGAGTGTGGCTGTAAAGGATAGCAGGGTCAGTGGAATTATCGTCAGCGAGAATATACCAGAAGGATATACTCTTGTCAGTTCAACTCCTTCTATTTCCAAGAGAACTGGAAATTCAGTGAAATGGCTTTTTTATGGAACAAGTTTAACAGACCAGACAATTACTTACCAGTTGCAGGGTTCAGGAAAAGCAATCATTTCTGGTAGTTTCAGTTCAACGCTTGGCGGTGGAAATACAACAGGAGATTATCAAATAGGACAGTAAACTGTTGACTTTTATAATAAAGCAGGGTATGATTTTATTGAAGGTTGAAAGAATAACAAACACAAAAATGGGTAGAAAATTTCAGGTTCGTACTCAGGCGGAATTTTTAAATTCATTCCGAGTTCCCTCATTGTTTGCTTATTTTCCCCCTTTACAAAAGGGGTATACTTCTTTTGTTCTCCTCCTTTATAAAAACCTTTTTCCTGTTTTCTCCCGTTACAAAATCTTTCTTCCAGTTCTCCCCCTTTGTAAAATTCTTCTTCCTGTTCTCCCCCTTTATAAAAGGGGGACAAAGGGGGATTTCATAAAAAATGAAGACGCAAGGAGGATTCCATTGAATCCATCCCAACTTTCCTTTTTTCCTCTCTCGTTTTCCCCCTTTTCAAAAGGGGGATTAAGGGGGATTTCAAGAAATCTCCCCCAGCCCCTCTTTTATAAAGAGGGGAGCTACATTCTTCCCCGTTACAAAAACTTTTTTCCTGTTCTCCCCCTTTTCAAAAGGGGGATTAAGAGGGATTTCAAGAAATCTCCCCCAGCCCCTCTTTTATAAAGAGGGGAGCTACATTCTTCCCCGTTACAAAAACTTTTTTCCTGTTCTCCCCCTTTTCAAAAGGGGGACTCAGGGGGATTTCAGAAATCTCCCCCAACCCCTCTTTTATAAAGAGGGGAGCAATATAAAGGAGGTTTATAAAGAGGGGAGGAATGAGGAAATTTATAAAGAGGGGAGTAAAATGGAAAGTGGTAAAGGAACAGGACCTGAAGTTTGCGCGGGATTTCAATCCCGAGTTCCCTTTTATAGGGTCTGGCTATGAATGACAGAACTGAAGATAGATATGCTGGAGCAAAAGTGAAAATCAGGATAAACATTAAACAAAGTGTTTGCTATTTGGTAATGGCAGGATTTTTGTTTTGTCTGTCCTGGACAGCCCTAATTACAGACGCATCATTAAAAACTTCAGATACTCCTGCCATCAGGGAGTTGCCTGAAAAGTACTCAGGTGGCGAGATTATTGTCGTGACGATTAAGGTTAGCCCATCTTTGCCGCATGGAGCAAAAATCATTGAAAAAGTTCCTGATGGCTGGGACCTTGTGGCTGCGAACCCACCTCTGGCGGCTCAACCTTTCAGAAATATGTATGTGTGGGAAATTCCTGAAAAAGGAGAAATTTTAGGAACAATAAAATATGCTGTGGGAATTCCAAAGGGCAACAAATCAAGAAAAGAATTCACTGGATACATCGACATTGGAAAAAGCACGCGACTTATTGTTTCAGGAGATAGACACATATGGAGCGAAGAATGAAAATCTGGTGTATGGCAGGGATTGTTCTTACAATGTTTTTGTTTTTATCTGGTTGCGCTTCTACACAAAAACAAAAAATTGAAGTCGAGAAAAAATCACAGGTTCAGCAGGAAATCCAGCCAGAAGCAAAAACGATGATAACGACTGGTACCAGAATTATGCCTGATTCCTGCAACGCAGGAGATACAATCAGAGTGAGAATTGACATTGTTCCTGCAAATCAGATCAGTGGCATTATCATCACTGAAAAAATTCCTGATGGCTGGAAAATAGTAAGTTCAGAGCCACCTTTTACAAAGGTGATGCCAGATAATTCCTACAAATGGTTACAATGGGCAAAAGCACTCACACCTTTTACAATCAATTATGAACTGAAAGTTCCTGAATCCGCAAAAGGCACATACACCATCACTGGTATCCTCACTACCTATCGTGAAGGAGACATTGAAATCATCGGGAAAAAAGAAATAGTAGTGAAGTAAAACAGGTAGTGGCAATGGCAAAAAGAGAACTTGAGATTGTATGTGGAAATTGCTACCATGTATTTAATATTGCTGTTAATGGCGCCAGGGTTTTTCAACAGCCATCGCATTACGAAAGATTTATCAGGTTAATACAATATTACAGAAAGGATATGTTCTGGAAATATACAAGATTTGAATCACTGAAAAGTTATTCGCCTGAAGTGGTGCTGTCTCAGACTAATGCAGAAAAACTTGTTGATATTATCGCGTACTGTATTATGCCTAACCACTTTCACATTATTTTGAAGCAGGTCAGTGATGGTGGTGTGGCAAAGTTTATGGCAAAAATCACGCATTCTTACGCAAAATTTTTTAATAGAAGGAAAAAGAAAATTGGTCCTGTGTGGGCAGGAAGATATAGATGTTCTAAAATTGAAACCAAAAACGAATTTCTTTGTATTTCGAGGCATCTTCACATGGAACCGGTTTTTGTAGGGCTTGTGAAGACACCTGGCCAGTGGCAGTACAGTTCGTTTAATGAATATATTAACAGGAAAACAGGCGACAAAATGAAAATCTGTACATTTGATGGCTATATTGATATAAATTCTAAGGAGTATGCGAAATTTGTTAAAGACAAAGATAATTATACTAAAACCTTTGATACAATCAGCGGTCTAATTTTTGAGAACTGTTTGGTATAAGTTGTTTTTTTGAAAATTCGAGTGGGTTTGTGGGAAGGATAGAGGTGAGGGGTGTTTTTTTAGAAACCTTTAAACTCGAAACCCTAAAAAATGCATTTGGGTTATTTTGTGTTATGATTCAAGTTGACATTGGGTAGGAAAAAGGTATTATGAACACAGAGCTGGAAATGATTTTATAGATGAAGAAAAATTAGAAAACAACAGTGTTACAATTTTTGACAAAAACAAGGAGACACGATGTATCGAAAACTCATCAGGGTTTTGTTTCTAATTTCAGGAATTTTTCTTTTTTCTGTTTCACTCAAAGCAGCACCGCCAGCAGCACCAGGCATACTTCAGCACGTTTCAAATACCACAAGTTCTATTACCTGGACATGGCAGGACAATTCCAATGATGAGCAGGGTTTCAGATGCTACGAATGGTACTGGGATAGCAATTTGAAAAGATTTGTCAGAAGCTCAAATCCTGTATGGTCTGTAAATGCCAATATCACTTCTTACACAGAAACAGGACTTGCGCCAAATACTCAATATAGACGGGTGATTGTTGCGTGGAAAGGAGCAGAAGAAAGTCCACAAGCATTTTACGATTCTTCGAGAGGTCATTATTACTATTTTTCTCCGGCTCCAGATTATCCAAAGCCAGATTATCTTGTTGCTTATTACACAAGCATTGAGTCACCTGCTGGACTTGAGTTTGGCCCAAAGGGGATGGATGCGCTCACAGTAAGGTTAACAGCGCCTTTACCTTCAAACCTGACGGCAACTGGAAGTTATTTTGGGTATTTTGTGCCTAATGATTCTGCTTTTTATATTGAAGAACTTAATACAGGTAAAGGTTCTCCATGGTTGAAAGATAATAATGACTATGACCCACTTGGGTCAATGACAGGAGCAAGCCTTTCTGCGATATCATGGGAAAAATACTTAAAAAATGGAACAGCGACCTTTAATTCTTCAACAGGTCAGTATTCGTCAGAACATAAATGGCAATACTATTGCTTTGATGGCTTGGAACCAAACAGCCCTTACAAATTCAGGGCAAAGGCAAGAAATGGTGACAGTGAAGAAACATCCTGGTGCAATACAAGTCAGGAAGTATGGACATTGCCGTTGCAACCAAAGGTGAAATGTGATAAGCAGTTAAATGTTTGCTATGACCCTGGCACAAAATTCACTTTTACCAGTTTAATTCCATTCGGGGTTGGAACTGTTGACCATTATCATATTATGTGGACGACAAAGGCTGATGCCAATCCTGATGAGAGTGCAACAAAATGGTCTGCTGGTGACTGGATTATCACAGAAAATCGCCTTAATGACTGGTATCTTGTCATAAAATCTCACAATGTTCAGCATGAAGAACCAGTAACCTATGAAAGGGCTCGAGCGGTTGATTTTCCTGTTGATGGAACTCCAAATCTGGCATTCACTTTTGTGACAAACGCATTGACAGGCGCCACAACTTCTGCATGGGACCAAAAGATAAGGAATCAGCACATTATTACGATAGGGCCATTCAAAATAGGCTACGAGGTAACAGGTAAAGTGACAATCAGTGGTGGAACAGGTTCATATACAGATGTTGTTGTTCATTGTGGCGGTTATACAACGAATTGTAATTCACTGGGTGCGTATAATTTCAAAAATCTGCCCCCAGGAACATATGATTTGTATGTAGAGCTTCCTGGATACAGAATTGCTTATCCTGTTGAAAACGGTGGGCATTATTCAATCAAACTGGGTCCTGCTTCTTATAACAATGATTTCACCCTCGCTTATAAAAACACCTACACCATTGCAGGAAAAATAACAATTACAGGTGGTTCTGGTGTAGTTCCTTCAGATGTTACAATTACCTGTGGCAGTTATACCCCTGTTCATCCTGACGCGAACTGGAATTATTTTATTCCAGGTGTTTTTGCTGGAACTTATAAAGTAAAGGCAACTATCAGTAATCCTGATTATGAAATTACTTTCCCATCTGGCGGCGAATATACTGTTTCTGTTGGACCTGATGCAACAGGAAGGGACTTTGTTTTTACCTATATTCCTGGTACTGATGTTGCAAACATTTCAGGAACAGTGAAATTAATTGGTGGCACAGGAGACCCTACAAAGGCAACAGTTTATTGCAAAAATCTGAATTCAGGTATTACTGGTCAGGCAAATCCTGACCATACAGGAAAATATTCATTTTCAAATCTTCCAAAGGGCAAAGATTATCAACTATGGGTGAAAATGGATGGCTACAAGTTAAGTCGAGTAAGAATCAGTGATAATGTCTGGAGTGACACAATGGTTGTTATTCCTGTTAATAACCTTCAGGACGACCAGCAGAACAAGGATTTTGAACTTGTACCGATTTCGTATTACAGTGTCAGTGGTAAGGTTGATGTCGCTGAAGGCGTGATAAAGCCGCCTGATGTAAAGGTTCATTGCGATTGTCTGGCAGATACAAGCATTAGCTTCGCGATTCATCCTGATACGAATGGTACTTACAATTTTTCAAGTGTACCTGAAGGGACATACAGAATTTACCTTGAAATCCCACAGGGATACAAGGTTACAAACCCTATTTCTGAGAAATATGATGTGACTGTTGGTCCTGACGCATCAGGAAAAAATTTCCTTGTTGAACCACTGGCAAAATATTCTGTTTCAGGAAAGATTACTTTGAGTGGCGGAACCTGCGGTCCTTATGAATCTCTTGTTGTGTGCCAGTATTACAACAGCGTAAAAAAGGATTATATCACATTTACTACAATTCCTGATAGTTCAGGAAATTACAAATTTTCAAATCTCGTACCAGCAAACTATACACTTCATGTGAGTTTAACAGGATACCAGACAGTTTATCCTTCGACAGGTTCTTATGTCATCACGATTACCAACAAAGACATAACAGGCAAGGACTTTTATCTTGTGAGTTATGCAATAAAAGGAAATGTGAGTTTTATTACTTCTGGAAATGAATCAATTACAAATGTTACAATCATTTGTTCAGCAACAAGTAACAATCCAGACATTCCAAATGTTTATGTAGTGATGCATCCTGATGAAAGTGGAAACTACGCATTTTATAATCTCGTTCCCTCATCGAAACTTGGCAATCCATACAGGGTTGAAGTAAAACTTGCTGGCTATGGCTGTATTTCTCCTGCCACCGGTTATTATGATGTGAATATCACAAGCAAGGATGAAGTGCGCAATTTCATTCTTGCCACTTACTCTGTTTCAGGAAAACTTACACTTTATTCAGGTTCAGCAGATCTGACAAAGGCAACAGTCATAGCAGCAAAACTTGATAAAAAAGGTGGCAATGAAATTGACTGGATTGTCACCAGTCCTGATGCAAATGGCCAGTATCAAATTACAGGCATTGTGCCGGGCAGTTATTACAGAATAAGGGTAAAATTACAAGAGTATTATTCCTTAAAGCCAAGAGAGGGAGGTTTGAACTGGGGTTATGAAGTTTATATTCCACCATCTGCGACAAATCTTGATTTCCTTATGATGCCAGGAATCACACCAGGTGGTTACACAATTTCAGGAAATGTTACTGTTTCTGGTGGAACAGTCAAACCAGACCAGGTTATTGTTCATTGCGGCGACTATAAAACCTATCCTGATGGTTATGGCAACTATTATTTCAAAAACCTTAATGCTGGTACATACGATGTCTATGTTGAACGGCTTGGTTATAGAACAACTTTTCCAGTTGCCAATGGCGGTCATTATTATGTGGTTCTGAATGACACAAATCCTGAAGTTGCAAACATCAATTTTACCATTGCACCTGAACCAGTGCCGACCTACAAAATCAGTGGCACTGTGACTCTTGCTGGCGGAACAGGTGTTGTAACGAGTGTGACTGTACACTGCAAGGACAAAATTACAAATACTGACAAAACAATAAATCCTGATATCAATGGAAAGTATTCATTTACAAATCTTTCTGCTGGAAGTTATGAACTCTGGGTGGAACTGCCAAAATATGTTACTTCAAATCCTGGAGGTTCTGGCAGGCAGACAGTGAAACTTTACGACAGGGATGTTGCAGGTGTTGACTTTACAATGCAGGCGATTCCAACCTATTCAATCAGTGGAGTAGTTTCAATTACAGACGGTGATGTCACCCAGGTTCAAATTATCTGCAGTTCAGGCGCTATCGTGAATCCTGATGCATTTGGCAGGTATATGATTACAGACCTTCTTGCAGGAACCTATGAAGTACACGCTGAAATGCCAGGATATCTTGTGATAAGTCCAGCAAACAATCTTTACAAGGTTAAATTAGGTCCTGATGCCCAGAACTGTAATTTCACAATTGTAAAAACATACACAATTTCAGGGAAGATTACTCTTAGCGGTGGCACAGGAAAACTATCCTCTGTCGTCGTTTACTGCAACAAGCAAACAACAAAACCTGATGCGACCGGCTATTATGAATTTACGCAACTTCTTCCTGGTAATTACGAAGTTTCAGCAAAACTTGATGGATACAGTGTTACAACTCCTGCCTCAGGAACTCATAAAGTTACTCTTGGCCCTGATGCATCGCTGAAGGATTTTACGCTTAATGCCACAACACTTCTATCAGTTTCAGGCAAGGTGACATTACAGGGTGGAACAGGAAAAGTGACAGATGTTGTGATACGAGCAGCAGGATTGAATACAAGTCCTGATGAAAATGGAAATTACACACTTTCAGGACTTTCACCAGGGACTTATGATTTAACTGCTGACTTAACTAATTATACAACTATCGCGCCATCAGGTGGAACTTATAAAATTACATTAACAAACAGAAATATCAGTGGATACAATTTTGTACTTGCGACTTACAAGATTTCAGGTACAGTTAAAATTACAAATGATGCTGATGTACAAACTGTTACGATCACATGCGAAAAGGATGGCTCTCCTGTGGCAACAACACATCCTGATGCATCAGGTTATTATGAATTTAGTCAGCTACCTGCTGGTACATATAAAATCAGCGCAAGTTTAACTGACTATTCCACGATGGTACCTTCAGGAGATGGTAGTTATACTGTAACTCTTGGGCCTGATGCTACTGGTAAAAACTTTTCTTTGATTTCTTATGTCATCTCAGGCAGGGTCTCATTCTATCAAACCTCTGGCAATGTAACAGACGTTGTTATTTCTTTAAAAGGGCCTGGAGTTAATAGAACCACAACCCCTGACGAAAACGGCTATTATCAGTTTAAACCTGTTCCAAAGGGAGATTACGAATTAAGTGCAAATATTCCAAACTACACAGTGGTTGTGCCAAACAATGGAAAATATACTTTTACTCTGAATTCTAATTTGACAAGAGATTTTGTTATCACTTCATTCTATATTTCAGGAAAGGTGACGTTGTTGAATAGTCCAAATACTGTGACTAATGTAACTATTACTCTTACAGGACCATCAGGTACAATCAATACAAGTCCTGACGCAACCGGAAAGTATGTGTTTTCACCACTCCCTGCTGGCGCGTATACAATTACAGCGTCATTGAGCAATCATACAGTTGTTTCTCCTTCTGGTGGCTCTCATGCAGTTTCAATTCCTCAAAATGCGACTGGCAGAGATTTCACTCTTGTTGCGTACTCAATTTCAGGGACTGTGAAAGTAAATGATACCAGTGGTCCAGTAGGAGCCATTGTTTATTGTGAAGGTCCATCAGGAACCATGCAATATACAGTTGATTCAACCGGCGTGTACAAATTTTATCCACTTGCGGCTGGAAATTACAGGTTATGGGTTGAAAAACCAGGTTACAAAACTACATATCCATCTGATGGCGAATACAACTTCAGATTGAGTTATTTTGCGATAAAGAACTTTGTTCTGCAATTACGATAAATTTCACTTCCCCGTTTTGCAGTAAGCAGGGCAAAAAGAGACAACTTAAAGATGGAGCAGATGGAGAAATTGTGGGAATCGGGTAATATTGGCCGAAAAAAAAGGGGGAAATCTCCCCAGATCCTCTTTTATAAAGACGGGAGTAAAAACGGCTTCCCTCTTCACAAAATTCCTTCTCCTATTCTCCCCCTTTACAAAAGGGGGATGAAGGGGGATTTCATCTTCCCCCTTTATAAGAGGGAGATGCAAGAGGGATTTCTTATGGTTTGAATTCCCTCAAAATCCATCCCAACCTTCCTTTTGTAAAGGAAGGAGGAAACAAGGTAAAATAAAGGACATATTTTTTGGGGTTTATGCAAACAGGAATTTCGCATGAATTATTCTAAGATTTGCAGAAACACAAAAAAAGGTTTTACGCTTATTGAACTTCTGGTTGTGATTGCAATCATTGCAGTTCTTGCAGGAATGTTGTTGCCTGTTCTTTCAAAGGCACGCGCAAGAGCACATCAGGCAGTATGTTTAAGCAATCTCAAACAACTTGGTATCTGCTTTGCAATGTACGCTGAGGACTGGGATGGATTTTTTCCAAAGGATGCGACGATATCCAATGTGTGGTTCACTCAGATTGCTTTGTACATACCCCAGACAAGAACCGGTTTTACTGCATACAGCAGTATGTATGACCCATGCGAAGATAACTGGGTTTCAGGGATTTTGCGTTGTCCTGCAGAGCCAAAAAGTTCTGCTTACTGGAATGTGAACTGGAGTGGTATGGAGCCAGCAGTGAACAAAGTTGCCACATGGTATGGTATCAATGGTTATTTGTGTGGAATAAGTTCAGATCCTGATTTAAGATTCTGGCCTAAACTATCAAGAATCATAAAACCGGCTGAAACCTTTTTGCTTTGCGATATGAAACCAGGCCCACAACTTGATAATTCAGATTACTACGCAAGAATAAATTTCAATCATCCTGAAATGGGCATTGCATATAGACATTCTGGTTCGGCAAGTTTCCTTTTTTGCGATGGGCACGTAGAATCAAGAACAAAGCAACAGGTTCCTGTGTGGTATTCTGGAACAACAGATCCATTCTGGTTCAGTGGTCAATCCCAGTAGAATTTTTATTCATTCCATTTTTTCCTCATCCTTACGGAGAAGGATAAATGTCAAAAAGTGCCTTTGAAAAAACCACATACTAAACTCCAGAACCACACCAGTTTCTTTTTTCGTGAAATGAGCAAGGGATCTTTACTCTTTAATTTTTTGCCTTTTTATGCTATAATTTTTTTGAGGTGAGATAATGCTGTGCGCCAATAATTTTTATTTTGTACTTCGCCTGGTACGCGTTTTATCTTTTCTGTCGCTATTTTTAGTTTTTTCATCTTTTTCCGCGAATGATTATTCTCTGATTTTGAAGCGAAAAATTTTTGCTGACCCACCACCATCTCCTCAAAAACCAGTAAGATCTATTTTGAAGCCCACGCCATCGCCATCTCTTGAAAGTTTGATTACTTTGAAAGGAATTATCTACAGTCCTGATGCTGACTCAAGGGCAATCATTGAGATTTTGTCAAAAAAAGCGGAGACCTTGATAGCAGAGGGAGACATTATAGAGAATGCTCGACTGGTTAAGATTAATGAAAACAATGTGATTTTTTATTATGACGACAAAGAAATTACTCTTAATCTTCCAAAACCACAGATTGACAGTAAGTCAGGGATTGCTGTAAAGGATACTTCTATAAAGGTTGCGACTAGCCTGCCATCAACTGAAACAACTTTATCTGCCACTGGTCCTATTACATCTTCATCGTCTTCTGTTCCGGTTCCCCAGCAACCAAAAAATATCAATCTTAATGCTCTCCTTGACCAGGTAAGGTCTGACCCTTCTGTTTTTTCAAATATCAGCGTGACTCCATTCATTGAAGAAGGTAGGGTAGAGGGTTTTACTGTGAATAGAATTCCTGAGGGTGGGATGTATTCGCAGATTGGCGTGCAGCCAGGAGATGTGATAAAAAGAGTCAATGGCACTCTGATTGATAGCCTTTCAAAGGCGTATGCAGTGTACAACAACATTATCAACAGTCAGACAAAACTTGTTACTGTAGAGATTTTAAGAAACGGGCAACCGATGATTCTTACATACAGGTTGGATTAACACCATGCATCTTGCACTTTTTCAGGAAAAACTTGAAGGGAAAAAAGTCAGGTGTCGGTTGTGTAATCACTTCTGTGTGATTGAGGATGGAAAGCGTGGATTATGCAATGTGAGAGTGAATCGCAATGGAGAACTTTTTTCCCTGGTGTATGGCTATCCTGTTGCAAGAAATATTGACCCGATTGAGAAAAAGCCATTTTTCCATTTTCTTCCTGGAAGCGCTGCCTTTTCAATTTCAACTGTTGGCTGTAATTTTAAGTGTGTGTTCTGTCAGAATTTTGAGATATCGCAAGCATCTTCGGACTATACAGCTTATGGTGGAACAACATCGCCTGCTGAAATTGTAAGATATGCGAAGAGGTTTAATTGCGATAGCATTTCCTATACATACACAGAACCAACTGTTTATTTTGAGTTTGCTTATGAATGTGCAATGCTTGCAAAACAGGTAGGATTGAAAAATAACTTTGTGACAAATGGCTACATGAGTCCAGAGGCACTTAAAAAAATTGCACCATATTTGGATGCCGCCAATGTTGACCTTAAAGGAGATGAAAATTTCTACAAAAATTTGTGTGGCGCTCATCTGGCTCCAGTGCTGAAAAACATTCAGGCGATGAAGGAATATGGCATCTGGGTTGAGGTGACGACATTATTGATACCAGGATACAATGATAATGAACAGGTTTTTCGGTTGCTTGCTGATGCCCTTTCAAAAATTTCTTTTGAAATTCCATGGCATTTTTCAAGGTTTTTCCCAACATATAAGATGTCAGACCATTACCCAACGCCAGTGGGAATAGTAAAACAGTTTAGAAAGATGGCAAGAGAAGCAGGGTTTTATTATGTGTATACAGGTAACATTCCTGGGGACGAAGGAGAAAATACAGTATGTCCAAAGTGCGGGTTCCTTCTCATCAGGAGAGAAGGATATCTTGTTTCTGAAAACAATATTATTGGTGGTACCTGCAAAAAATGTGGATTTAAAATTGCAGGCGTCTGGGAAAAATAATCTTTCATCAAGTATTGTTCTCCCTTTATAAAAGGAAGATGCAAGAGGGATTTCAAAAATGAAAATTCACTATGACAAAAAACTCAAAAAATTTTCAAGAACTCTCAGACAGAAGATGACAGACGTTGAGCGATTATTCTGGTCAAAGATACGTATGAGACAATTAAACGGATATCAATTTTACAGGCAGCGACCAATTGGTGAATATGTCGTTGACTTTTATTGTCCAAGGGCGAAATTGATTATTGAGATTGATGGTGGGCAACACTATGAAGATGATGGAAGACGAAAGGATGAGATGCGAGATAAATTTTTATCTGGAATTGGCTTGAAAATCTTGAGATTTTCAGATAGAGATGTCATTGAGAATATAGAGGGCGTCGTTGAACATGTATTGGAGAACCTGGAATAAAAATTGACTATTCTCAAGAACTTCTCCCCAACCCCTCTTTTTCCTCCCTCTGATTTCCCCCTTTACAAAAGGGGGATTAAGGGGGATTTCAAATCCATCCCGGCCTTCATTTACAAAGGAGGGAGACCTAAAACTAGAGGGGATTTTGAAATCTCCTCCAGCCCCTCTTTTTCCTCCCTCTGTTTTCCCCCTTTACAAAAGGGGGATTTCAAATCCATCCCGGCCTTCATTTACAAAGGAGGGAGACCTGAAGTTAGAGGGGATTACCCCCTCTTTTATAAAGAGAAAGTCAGAAGGAAGATACAATGGGATTTCTCAAAATCTGAGATTTTTCTTCACTTGAATATTCTTCCTGTTTCCTGATACCAGAACACAAAATCAAGGTGATTGACAGGAATTTTGATTGATTCAGCGAATATCTGCATTTTCTTTTCAATTTCAAGATAATTTTTGATGCTGAGGGATTCAGGAATTTTTTCAATAATACCAAGTTTATGCAATCTTCTCAAAATGTGTCTGTCAAGGATTGCAAGATTATCTGCTTTTCCGATATTTCTAAGAAAATGCGTGGCTTCTTTCATTCCAAGTCCATTGACATTTTCCACCAGCCACTGTCTTATCTGGGTGGAATCTGTTTCATATTCTAACATTCGTACCAAAATTTGTAGTGATGAACGGGCTTCAATAATTCTTTTTGCCTTGTTTTTATGAAACCTGACACCTTTCAATCTACGCATTACTTCGTCAGAACTTCCTTTTTCAAGTAAATTTGCATCATCAAGCGATTCTATGCATTTCCAGCAGTTTTCAGCTTTTGATTGAACTGTCAAAATGCAAAAGCACAATTCCTTAAAAATTTCTTTGTCTTTTAACCTTTTGCCTATTTTTCTGAACTGGCTAAATTTTTTCTGAATGTCCTTGCCGATTTTTTTGTATGTGGACAGAATTTTCACAATTTCTTTATTGTTTTTAGCTTTCATGAGTCGCAAGTTCTTTCTACTGTGTACATTGCCAGAAGATTTTCAACTGGTATATCAGGAAGAAAGTTTTGAGAAGGACAAATGAAAATTTTTCTGCATTCAAATAATTTAATAATTTTCCGGACCTCGTTTTTTACTTGCTCTGGAGTTCCATAAGGCAGAAGTTTTTGTGTATCAATTCCTCCGTGGAAACAAATTTTATCTTTGAATTTTGCTGCCAATGTTTCAATGTCCATTCCTTTTGCTGAAACCTGTACAGGGTCAAGAATGTCAACGCCAATTTCTATAAAGTCAGGTATTAATTGAGAAACTGCGCCGCAGGAATGAAACTGAACAAAATATCCGTATTTTTTTATCTGGGATATGATTGTTGCGAAGGCGGGTTTGTAAAACTCAAGAAACATTTCGTAGCTTATGTACAGTGATGTTTGTGTGCCAAAGTCATCTTCAAGAGATACGATGTCAACAGCATCTCCAGCTTCTCTATAAAGTTTATCAATTACTTCAATGGCATATTCAACACTGCATTTAATCAGCTCCTTAATCAGGTCAGGTCTTGTCGCATGATGCATCAGTGATGTTTCATAACCAAAAAAACTATTTGCGCCCAGAAAAATTGAGCCAGGTCCATAAGTCAATATTGCATAATCGGGATGTTTTTTCCTTGCCTGGATGATTGGCGTGTTGTCAATCAGGTCATCAATTGATGGAATTTCTTTTGAAAGCTTTCTTACTTCAGCTGGACTGTTAACATTTTTCATAAATTCCTTTTCTCTTGAAAATTTTACCTTTCCCGGACCTGGCACTGCCCTTATAATATCTGTGTCAAGAAATTGAATTAATTCAAATTCGTCTTTAAGGCAAAGTTCCTTAAGATATTTGGTAGTGGCTTGTGGAGTACCGTAATAGTCAGCAGGGACTCTATCAACTTCTTTACCTTTAATGGTGGCAATAACCCTTTCTCTGTGCGTCATGTAACTCCTTGTGCTTCATTGACTCTCCACTGAAGAACATTGATGTAGGTGGAAACATCTAAAGCAGGATGAAGAATTTTTTCCTTCTTCTTGAGAAATTCAAACACCTCTTCAAACTTTTTCCTGCATTCAGAAGATCTGTGAAGATAACATAGCATCGCGGGTAACAAAAGGTTGAGAAGTTCAAGATAATAGTACAGATATTTCCACGACCATCCAGTTGCGCCGCTGGTGGATTTTGCTTTTCTGCTGACAAACATTCTAAACTCTGCACACATTTTTTCCATCTTTTTTATGTTTTTAATGCCACTGGCTATGCGTTTTTCATCAGGTTGCGGGATAAAAACTGGTTCAAAAAATGGCTTCCACAGCCGGGACATTTCTTTCAGAAAATCAATCACTTTTTTTGAATCCTTTTTTCCAAACGCATTGGAAAAACTTTCTTCGACAATTTTCTTGAAAGGGATTTTTCTATTCCACAAAGTTTGTGCCAGAATATCCATAAGAAAATTTGTTGGGAAACTTGCGCGTTGATTCTGACATGAAATAAATCCGTGTAGATTCATATTTTTTAAATAGACAATGTCCCTGTATAATACTTCTCCGATCGTGAAGTGATTTAAGTCGTAATAACACGCCCAGATAAGATGATAGTCAAAGTCAACGCCTTCTCCTTTGAACATATTCTGCCATTTTTGAAGATAAAGCATGTTATCTGCTGCATTTTTTGGGAACTCAAGTTTATTCTTTATGTATGGTTTTATTCCTTCTTCTGGTTTTGTATTTGCAAATGACTGGATGTAACTTCTTGTAATGGGCGCAAACATAATAATGAACCTGTCCTGATTTTTTATCTTTTCAATTTCAGGTGGCCAGAGAAGGTCAACATATATCAGGAAAACAATTTTTGTCTGAATATTGCGAGATGTAAGTTTTTCATCAAGTTCATTGAGGATTTTTACATAAAAGTCAGAGACCCTTGCTTTTTGGCAATCTTCGCACTCACAATTATTATTCGAACCATCCGCAAGCCAGAAATGGATTGCATCAGCTTCAGGGTGTTTTTCTGCATATTCAACGATTGCGTCTGCAATGGCTGAACGAACAGATGGATTTGAATAACACAGATTTGTATTCAATGGAACATTTTTAAAAAATTCCCTTTTTCCATCTATCATAGCAATCCAATTTCTTTTTTCTTCAGAGATTTCAGATATTGAATTTCTGGCAGGGTCCCAGCCCTCTCCCTGTATTCCAAGAGCTCGGCATGTCCAGCCATGCCCCATTTTTTCTAATCTCATATCCCTTTTTTTAACTTCTTTTGCAATAGTTTCAACGAATTTTTTTGCGTCTTCTTCATCAAATTTTTCGGGCTTCATATATGGATTATCTTGGTGACTATACCATCTTTTGAAAAAGTGCGTTCCGTAGTCAAATTGAATAAAATATCCATTCATTCTGTTTTTTGCTGCCCAGTCAATCAGGTCAAGTATGTGTTGTAATGATGCAGCGCCTTCAATGCATAATGTCCTGTATCGATATGATGCCTTTTCATTAATCCTAATGTTTCTTTTTATTTTTTTGATATCCGGAATTATTTCCCCGCGTCTTCCGGGTCTGAGCCACCTAAATCCAAGTTCTGTCAGAAATCGATATACTCCAAATAAAATGCTTCTCGGGTTTGATCCAGTAATGAGGTAACCATTATTCTGTGGCTTGATTAATATTCTGTCTTCATCGTCATAATTTTCAATGTCAAGGGTAATCTGAAATTTTTGTTTTAATCCAGCCTTTTTAAGGTATTTTTGAATTTCACTGGCTGCAAAGTCAATGGTAGGATGATTCTGTTTCTTGATGACTGCGATGTTTTGAGCCATATATTCTCCTAGTTGAAAAGTAATTTGTTTAGAATAGATTGTATAACTGGCACATTTTCTGTCAAGTATTTTTTGCTTTTTTTCAATTTACTTCGTGGTTTCCCCTTTTCAAATTTCGGTTCCCATCTGCCCCTTTACAAAATCCCTCTCCCTCTTTTCCCCCTTTGTAAAAAAGGGATTTCAAGAAATCTCCCCCAACCCCTCTTTTATAAAGAGGGGGGTAATAGGAGGATTTACAAATACGGGGGTGATAGGGAATTTATAAATAGGGGAGTGATGCGGAAATTTATAAAGTTGAGAGTAATGTTGCGGAATTGATAGAGAAGGGGAAAATATCAGTAATCTTTGTAAACCATATATACATAATTTGATCGAAATTATCCTTTGATTATAATAATTTAATGACGGAGGAACTATGGACAGCAAAATTTTTCTTGCAATTGACCTTGGAGCAGAAAGTGGAAGGGCAATATCTGGCTGGATTGAGAAGAATATTTTGAAAATCAGGGAGATTCATAGATTTACCACGCATAGAATACAGATTGACAAGCATCTTTTCTGGGATGCGCCTGCAATTTTTGGAGAAATAAAAACAGCGATGAGGATGGCTGGTAAAGATATTGCTGGCACTGGTGTGACTACTTGGGGAGTAGACCACGCATTTATTGACAAAAATGGAATTTTAATGTGTCTACCATTTCACTACAGAGACAGCAGAACAGAAGACATTATGGAGAAAGTTTTTAGAATTGTTGGTAGGCAGCAAATATTCCAGAAAACAGGTATTCAGTTTATGCCGCTGAACAGTTTATTTCAGTTGTATGCAACGAAACAGGAATGTCCATGGCTGCTTTCGTCAGCGTACAAGATGCTTTTTATGCCTGACTTATTTAATTACTGGTTATGCGGCGCGATTGCAAATGAATTTACGATTGCCTCAACTTCTCAGATGTTGAATCCTGCGAAAAAAAGATACAAACCAAGAGGTGATTGGGCAAAGGAAATTTTGAATAAACTTGGTATTCCAACAGATATTCTGTGTAGTATTATTCCGCCTGGGAAAAAATTGGGATATCTTTCAAAATTTGTTCGTCAGGAGACCGGCTGCGACAGGATTCCAGTATATTCTGTATGTTGTCATGATACTGCATCTGCTGTGTTTGCTGTTCCTGCAGAAGGACACTGGGCATATCTTTCTTCAGGTACATGGTCTCTTCTTGGAAAAGAACTTGATGACCCCCTGATTAACCAGCAGGTGCTTGAATACAATTTCACCAATGAAGGTGGTTATAACGGAAAAATCAGATTTTTAAAAAACATTATGGGACTTTGGATATGGCAGGAATGCAGACGTCAGTGGGAGAAAACCTATAATCGACAGTTTTCATATGTGGAGCTCGGAGAACTTGCTTCGCAGGAAAAACCATTTGTTTCGCTTATTGATGTTAACAATTCTGTGTTTTTATTTCCGGGTGACATGGTTGAAAAAATTCAAAGGTTTTGCAAAACAACGAATCAAAAAATTCCTGTGAGTATCGGCGAAATTTCACGGACAATACTTGAAAGTTTGGCTCTTGAGTATAGATTGCATATTGAGCGACTTCAATCCCTTGCAGGAGAAATTGATACATTGCACATTGTTGGCGGTGGCTCTCAGAACAGGGTACTTTCCTCCTTTACAGCATCAAGCACAAACAAAAGAGTATTGTGTGGTCCGGTTGAGGCGACTTCAATTGGAAATATTGGTGTCCAAATGATATCTGCAAAAATTGTAAAAAACCACCAGGAATTCAGAAAACTTGTTGCAGTTTCATTTCCTGTGATTGAATATCTACCTGAAAATCATGACCAATGGCAACAGCCCTACGAAAAGTATCTCCAATTGAAAAAGATATCTGACCAGCAGATTTAGGGTTTCCTGATAATTCGAGTTTCTGTAACAATAATGTCCATCTGAATATCATTTTCGTTCACAGGGATTTGTTCAAGTATTTGAAAATCAAAGGCAAGTCCAATTTTTATCGCATTGCAGGTGGCGAGAAATCTATCGTAAAATCCTTTTCCCCTGCCCAGTCGATTGCAATTTTTGTCAAAGGCAATGCCTGGCACGATCACCAGTTCAATTTCAGAAATCGCAATATACGCGTCGCTAAAAGGTTGTGGAATTTTTTGTGAAAAGTCAATGTCGTCTTCATTAAATATTTGAACTGGAACCATTGAGAAATTTTTCCAGTCAATTTTGGGCACGCAAACTGTTCTTGCTTTTGCCAGGCAATCACTGATGATTGGAATTGTGTTTACTTCTTTATCAAAAGATACATAACTCATCAGAACCCAGCACCGTGAATATTCAGGAACGGATGTAAGGTTGGTAAAGATTTTTTCACTGTTTTCTTTCCACTCCTGATTTGTCATTTTCTTCATTATATCAAGAATTTGTTTTCTGATTTCTGCTTTTATCATCGGTCTCCTGTCTTTTTCTTGATTTTTTTCAGTGCTTCAATTCTTTGAAGAAACATTTTAATTCTTCGCTCATATCCAGAGTCAGTAGGTTTGTAAAAAGAAAGTTGTCTTTCGATATACTTCTGCGAAACAAAATGGTTTTTGTAATCATGTGGATAGAGGTATCCTTTCCCATGTCCAAGAATTTTTGCGCCAGAATAACCGGTTCCCCTGAGATGGTCTGGTACCTCTTGAATCATTTCCTTTTCAATTTCTTCCATTGCTGATTTAATCGCAAGATAACTGGCGTTGCTTTTTGGCGCTGTCGCAAGATATATGGTTGCCTGAGCAAGACATATCTGTGCTTCTGGCATACCAATATGCTGGACAGCAGAAAGCGCTGATGATGCTACGACAATTCCCATCGGGTCTGCATTCCCAATATCTTCTGATGCCGCGATGACCAATCTCCGCGCAATAAAGGCAGGGTCTTCTCCTGATATGAGCATCTTTGCCAGCCAGTATAACGCAGCGTCAGGGTCAGAGCCCCTGATACTTTTTATGAATGCTGAAATGGTATCATAGTGCTGGTCTTCTCTATCATATCCAGTATATTTTTTCCCTGTAATTTCCCTGACAGTTTCCATATCAACAACAATTACACCACTTTCATTTTTATCCACGATACTGGCAACGGTTTCAAGAATATTCAGAGCGACCCTGGCGTCTCCATTTGAATATTTTGCAATGTATTCCTTTACTTCTTCAGACATTTCAATTTTGTGTTCGCCGAGTCCCATTTTTCTATCTGTCAGAGCTCTATCGATAATTGTTCTAATATCTTCAACCTCAAGTTTTTTGAATTCAAATACAGTTGAACGGGAGACAAGCGCCTTATTTATCGAAAAAAACGGATTGTGTGTGGTTGCGCCTATTAGTATAATTGTTCCGTTTTCTACTTCAGGCATCAAAGCATCCTGCTGAAGCTTATTAAAGTGAGCAATTTCATCAATAAAAAGAATTGTTCTCTGTCCTTTTTGCTTTTTGTTCCAGTCCGCCTGGTCTATAATTTTTCTAACTTCAGCCACTGTTGCAGTAATCGCATTCAAACTGACGAAACGTTTTTTGGTTGTTCTGGCTATAAGTTGCGCAAGTGCGGTTTTTCCGCAACCTGGAGGTCCATAAAATATCATATTTGGTAGATTATCAGTCAGAATAAGTTTTCTGAGAATTTTTCCTTCACCAAGAATATGCTTCTGACCGGTAAATTCCTCAAGAGTCTGTGGTCTCAATCTGTATGCGAGGGGTTCATACTCAATTTTACTGCTGTCTTTTTCTTCAAAAAGTTGGTCGCTCATAATAAAATTATACCCGAATTGCAATGTTTCAAAAAATATCGCGCTGTGTTTTGCAATAGAGGGAAGTTTTTGAGGTTTAGGGTTTTCTCAAAAGCACCTTTCGTCTTAATTTTCTTCCATAAGGGCGGGGTGCCTTCTTATTGATTCCCTCTTTCTCGATGGATAGCCATCGTACCGATTCCATCTCTTTTAACGGAAGAAGGCAACCGGAGGGTGGAACTCTCCTGATGGTATTTTTGGCAGATAGACAGGGTACTATTTTTTTATTTTTCTTCCAGTAATCAGGTATGCAGTATGACCGACCATCACATCAAACGGTCTTAATCTTTCAGAATTGACTCGATATTTCCTGAAAAGTATCTCGCATACTTCAAGATTCATCACAGGCAGATTTTCGCATGTTTGAATTACTGCTGAAACCTGATTAGTTGTTGGAACGACTATTCCAAATATTGCTCCACAGGAAAGACAATCAACAACATCAGCAAGATAATTTTCAGGTTCTTTCAAATCAATCACCGCGCAATCGAATTCGTTTTCTTCAATTCCATCATCAATGTCTTTTATGTGAAACACAACCCTATCTGAAAGTTGCATCTGTTCAATCAAATTTTTTGCTTTTTTCGAAAATTCTTCTCTTGCTTCGTATGTATAAAGTTTGCCAGTGCTGCCTGCAAAATACGCAAGAATCAAGGTCATCGCACCTGAACCAGTTCCAATTTCAAGAATTTTCATCCCTTGTTTTATTCCCAATTTCAAAATCAAATAACCGGCATCTTTGGGATAAATAATTTGTGTGCTCCTTTTTACATAATGAAGAATAAGTTCTTCAAGGGATGGAAGAAAAAAATAGAGTTTTCGATTTGTATTGGTGATGATAAAGTCGCCTGGCATCCTGCCAATAATATCCTGCAGATTTACAAGCCCAACATGGGTACTGAAGTGTTTTTTTTCAAGTTTTACAAACCACTTTCTTCCTTCTTCTGAAACAAGACACACAATGTCATTTTCCTTCAGTGCTTCCATAATCAAGTCCCTCTCTTTCAAGTTCGCTGAACAGGCACCCACAGTATCTTTGTCTGTAAAGTTTCCAATTCCTTGCAATTTCCTGTCCTTTCTGATAATGCTGTCTGATGTCCAATGACAGAAAGTTAATCCCATATTTTTGAGCAATTTCAATGCCTGTATTTTTTATCGTTTCGATATCCTGATGAGTGCTGTAGAACATTGTTGTGGTAAAAATTTTTACACCTGTCTTTTTTGCAAACTGCGCTGTTTTTTCAAGACGCATCTGATAACACATTGCACACCTTGTCTTTTTATTTCCTGCCACAGGCAGGCACCTTGTAAACCATTGAATTATGTCATATGACATGTTCCATTCAATGTTCTTATCAATTTTCTGAAATACATATCCTGCGGTCAGAAATCGTTTTTTATATTCTTCAAAAGGATGAATATTCGGGTTATACCAGTAACCTGCTGGTTCAAAATTTTCATCAAGAAATTCAAATGTTTTAATCGCGCAAATTCCACAGCACACATGAACAATGATTTTTTCTTTCATGCCACAGTCCTCCAGACCAGTGTGCCAGCCCAGAAGAAAAACACCAAGCTTCCTGCAATTTTTCCTGTCCAGGGATTTTCAAAAAATTTCCCAATGAATTTTGAGCACCATGGAGCAAACATTGCAATAATTATTAGTGGATTGATTGCATTGCCCAATCCAAAGACAAGCCCACCAACAGCACCTGAAACAAATGAATTCGCAACATATGCTAAATAGGCAAGCAGTCCCAGAAATGCTCCACACGGAATAAATCCTACGATGAATCCGCTGCAATATGAAAAAGGAGATTTCAAAAATGCCATTTTTTTATCCGAAATTACAAGATTTAATATGCCAAGAGTGATAAAAAACAATGTTCCCGCAAGATTCAGTATTTGATTATTCCTTAATGCTGAAGCATAACCGGCTGAATATCCCACTAAACCACCTGCCAGTGTATAGGAAACCAGTTTTCCTGCATGAAAAAATAAAAACATTTTCAGTGTTCGTTTTATATCAGATTTTCTTTCAAAGATGAAAGGGAAAAAAACACTACCGCATGAAAGCACGCAAACACTGCTACCTGTTAGTATCCCGCTGATATACAGATTAACAAGGACGTGCCAGTTCAAAACTCTTTCTCCGAGAAAACTTCTGCCTGAAATGTGTAAAGTTCTGTATCTGGTTTTTTCCAGGCATCTGGCTCAAGTCCTGCTTTATGTTCGCACAATGCTGAAAGAAATTGTTCTTTTGTCCAACCGGTTTCATCAGCAACCTGTGGAAGAAAAACACCCTGCCTGAATCCTTTTTTCACAATCACTCCATCCCTGCCAAGAACAATTTCATCAGGACTTGAAACTTTTGTTGGAACTGTAAGCACAGAAATTTCTATTTCTATATCTTTCAGTTCCTTTAAGGCAACTGGTGGAAATCTCGGGTCCCCTGTCGCAGATTCAATTGCCATTTCCTTCACAGCGTCAATAAGCCGTTCCCTCGGTAGAATCATGCCAATACAACCGCGTAATTCGCCTTTTTTTCTGAGTGTGACAAACACTCCTCTTTTTTCACAAAGTACAGGGTCTGTGATATTCAGTTGTGGAAGCTTTTTACCGCTTAAATGATATTCAATTGTCTGTCTCGCAATTTTCAATAGGGTTTCCCTCTGTTGTCTGTTTAACATTTTTCCTCCTGTTTTGTCTTCTAATTGCGTTTTCTTTTCAAAAAATACTGCCATTGCTGCATATCCGACCACATTGCTATTGTCTTTTGTCGCGTCATACGAAGTTGAATAGTTGAGCAATTTTACCTTGATCTGAGAAACCTTTGATAAAATTTTAAGTCCAAGGTAGACAGCGCTTCCACCGCATGCCTCTGCTTTACCGCTTTGCATTTCTTCCATCAGGGATGAAAATTTGCCTGATTCAAGCAACGATATGAAATAACTATCCTTTTGTTTTGCCACGTCCAGAAAATAGTAATGGGAAAGATCAGTGCTCATAACAATGATTGAGTTCTTTTGTTTTTTAATAAAAGGGAAAAGGTATTCTACGTAATTATTCAGTTCGCTTGCGTTCTCGCAGCCAACAAGAATTGGGACGATTTTGAATTCGCCTCTGATTGTGCATTGAAGAAACGGTATCTGAACCTCAAGACTGTGTTCTGCGTCAAGAATCCTGTAGTCAACACGGAATCCTGGTTTCACGACGATTTCAGACACCAGTTGCGTGTCAACCTTCACATCTCCAAGCGGGCTTTTCCAGAAACCTCTATCATCAGTGACAATTCCAAGGAAACTTGCTCGATGGCTTCTGCCAATTAAAAACACAGTGTCAATTTTTTTATCCTTGATTAACGAGTAAGCAGAACCCGCTGTTTTTCCTGAGTAAATGTAGCCGGCGTGCGGAACAATGATACCAGCAGGCATTTCACCAGTTGTTTTACCTTTCAAAAACGACATCACCTGCAATTTAAGTTGTTTTTCATCCGCAGGATAAAAAGAACCCGCAAAAAAGGGTTTTCTCATGGTTTCAGAAAAAGACAATCCTGTGCTGAAAAAAACAAAATAGCAGAATATTATTCCCAGATTCCAGAAATTTTTGTTCCACAGTACTGGCATTTTCCCTTTCTGATATGATTTTCAAGAACCTCAAATCCTTTTCTTTTGATAACAATTTTACCACACTTAGGACATACTGTATTTTCATAGGGATTATTATAGACATTACCAATGTAGACATATTTCAAACCAGTGCCCTTTGCGATTTTATAAGCGTCTTCCAGCGTTTTGTATGGAGTTGCAGTCAGATGAGCAAGTTTATACACCGGGTAAAATCTCGTGAAATGAACAGGTATATCAGGACCAAGATTGGTCTTTATCCACAAGCAGAGTTTTTTTATCTCATCAGGAGAATCATTGTATCCAGGAACAATTAAATTGGTAATTTCAATCCAGACTTTGTGTTTTTTCATAATTGTAAGGGTTCGTAAAACATCTTCAAGATTTGCGCCGCATACATTTTTATAGTACTCTGGAGAAAATCCCTTGAGGTCAACATTCGCGGCATCAATGTAAGGAAGCAATTTTTCAAGTGGTTCCTGATTGATATAGCCAGCAGTGTGCATGATATTTTTTATTCCTGCTGAGCGAGCAATTTTTGCGGTGTCCAGCATATATTCATAAAAATTCACTGGCTCTGAATACGTATATGCAATGACAGGACAATTTTTTTCTTTCGCGATTTTCACAACATCATCTGGCGAAAGATTGATATTGCGGGTTTCTTCTGGTGAAACCTGAGAAATTTCCCAGTTCTGACAGAAAAGACATCGTAAGCTACAACCAGCAGAAGCAATTGATAGTGCTTTTGTACCAGGGAGAAAGTGAAAAAGTGGCTTTTTTTCAATCGGGTCTATTGCCACAGAACACGGTTTTCCGTATCCCATTGAATACAAAACACCGCCAATGTTTTTCCTTGCCCTACAAAAACCATACCTGCCTTCTGGAATCAAACAATTTTTTGGGCACAATCTGCACTGAACTGAATTCTGATCTGACTTTTCATAAAAAAGGGCCTCTTTAAGTTTTTCCTGAGAAATACATACTGAACACAAAAGAACCAATCCAAACAGTACCAACAATGTCTTATTATTCATTTGATTCAATTGATTTTATGAAATCCAGCATTCTTTGCCAGTGAGTACCCTGCCAGTAAATTCTACCGCAAACATTGCAATATGAAAAATGCGTTTGTGTCTTTGCCACATATTCAGGTACAAATTCAATGACATCTGAAATATTTTTTGGCTGAAGAATGTTATTGCAAATATTACAGCGGGTAAAAAACAGTTCAGGGCTAAAATGAAGGTTGAGCTTATCTTTCACTTCCTTTAACTGTTGCCGAAGGTTTTCACTTTCTATGAGTAATGAAATCACAGGATACTGAACGACAAATTTTCTATCTCTGGTCAAAACCATTCTTGACTCTTTCCTTGCGTTGTAGGCGAGAAAATACTTATCCTTTCCAGAAAAATATTCAGTATCAAACCCGAGCAACCTTAACCAGCGTGCCAAACTTCCAAGCATTCCATTCGCAATGAACTTCATTTCCCCATCCTCAACAAATTTTACCATATTTTCAGGAAACCCTAAATCTAAAACCCTAAAATTTTTCCTTTAATTTTATTCTATTTTCTCCTTCCTTTTTTTTACCCACGCTTTACAAAAGAAAAGCTCGGACAGATTTCGTCTAAAATCGCCCTCAAGCGCCCTTTTGTAAAGGTGCAAGGCAAGAGGAGGGGTTTTATAAAGGGGGAAGAGTGAAGATGGAAGAAAAAGTGGCGGTGTAGGGATTTGAACCCCAGACGTATCGGGTATGAGCCGACTGCTCTGCCACTGAGCTACACCGCCATTTTAAGATACTCTGCCAGTTGCAAGAATGCCTTTGCCCTGTGACTGATTTTATTTTTTTCCTCAATGGTCAACTGGGCAACTGTCTTGCCGTACTCAGGTATTTCAAATACTGGGTCATAACCAAAACCATTTGAACCTGCTGGTTTTTGAGCAATTTTTCCATATAATCTACCTTCAAAAAATCTGCAGGTTCCAGAAGGTTCAATCAGGGCAATCACACAAATAAAATACGCTGACCTGTCTTTTAGATGCCTACAATATTTTAGCAGTTTTTCAATATTTTTTCCATCATCTGCATCCTGGCCGGCAAATCGTGAAGACAAAACACCTGGCATTCCATTCAATGCCGGGACAACAAGGCCTGAATCCTCGCCAGCAACATATGTTCCAGGATATATCCGTGCCACAAACGATGCTTTTATTAAAGCGTTTTCCTGAAATGTTTTCCCTGTTTCTGGAGGAAAATTTGCAATATCAGGTAAAAGAATTGTACAATCGAAGTTTTTTAAGATTTCTTTAATCTCTCTGATTTTACCAGGATTTTTAGTAGCCAGAAAGAATTTGAAGCTCATTTTTCAAAAGATTTTTTTCTGTTTCAATAATCTCATTGATACCTTTTTGCGCTATCACTAACAATTGATCAAGTTCATTGCGACTGAAAAACATTCCTTCTGCAGCACCCTGAATTTCCACAAATTCACCCTTGCTATTCATTACAACATTAAAGTCAACCTGTGCAATAGAGTCCTCAGAATAGTTCAGGTCAAGGTACTTATTACCATTAACAAGGCCAACACTTACTGCTCCAATGCATTCTCTCAAAACAGGCAACATCAAAAGATTTTTTTTCTTCATTTGAACAAGAGCGTCTACGATTGCACAGAATGCACCATTTATTGATGCAGTGCGAGTACCACCATCTGCCTGAATCACATCACAATCAATTATCAAGGTTCTCTCGCCAATATTTTTCAGATTCACTGCTGCTCTTAACACTCTTCCTATCATGCGCCTAATTTCCTGACTTCTACCGGTCTGATTACTTGTTCTTGGATTACGTTCAGGTGTGGATGCAGGCAGCATTCCGTATTCAGCAGTAACCCAACCTGAACCAGTACCCTGGAGAAAAGGAGGTACTCTGTCTTCAACTGTTACACAGCATAATACCTTTGTTTCTCCCATTTCAATCAAAACAGAACCAACTGCGTATTTGCTGATATTTCTTGTGATTCGAATGGGTCTTAATTGGTCTGGCAACCTTCCATCTTTTCTTGTGTTCACAAATTCCTTTCTGTTATAAAGGCGACATATATGATTATATCAGAAAAGAGCGCCAAAATACAATTCAGAATCTTTAAATGCGGCTTCCTGTGAAAACTGACGGTGCTATAAAAATACCAATAGATGTTGTTGACGTCTTTGAATACGTAATCCCCACAGTAAGACAATGTATCTGTTTCTGAAGATAAAATCTCTGACTTGTAAACTTACCTTTTTTCATATCATAATCAACAGAAAAACCATATTCCCACTTTCCTGCTTTTTTATCAAAAAACGCAGTAATCCCATCAAAATTACCACTGATGTATCTATTGCCACAACCAATTTGAACACCTTTATCACGAAAAACAACAGTATTTGCCATTTCTCTTATCCCACCATCTGAAAAATTAACTCGTTCCTGGCCATCAAGTGCCCATTTTCTACCTACATCGAAACTCCATAAAACTATACTATCTTCGAACTTATTCCTACCAATGTCGTAAAAATTCATGGCGGTGACGTTGCCCGCGCGTTTTCCATTGCGCCAGAAATCCCAGCAAAACTGGAAATTTGAAAATGTTCCATCAGGATTAACATCGTAGAAATCAAAGTTAAAGGCTGTTTTTTTTCTGGAGGGGACATTGGAAAAAATTGAAATAGAAGGCGAAAAATAAACAGCAGAACCATTTTTATTTTCTTTCCTTGCAAGCCAACTAACATTTATACCAGGAGTAAAAACAAAATTATTCAGGTCTTCCTGCTTTTGTGAATAAAAAATATCCCTGAATCTGATAAAAGGTGTAATCTTTGTATACATTGTACTAAAAGGTCTATCAAACTCAACATCAGCGACAACCCTTGTATATTCATTCCCATCTGTATCAACAAACCGCGCAGGTACTATGCCAAAACTTCCCAGCCAGTTTCCCATTGTCAAATACGGTAGAGAAAATTCAAATTCCGGGATTCTTGCTGGGGAAAGAAAATCTTCGTGAGCATTGTCAATAAAACGGGCTGCGAAAATACTTTCTCCAGCAATTTTTGTATAGGAAAGGTAATTCGGGTTTTTGCTTTTTTCAAGATACTGGTCGTAAAGATGTTTTCTGAAAAATTCATTGGTTTTCATCCACCTCCAGTCAGCAATCACATTCTGACGATTGGAAAACTCCTGTTGAAATTCTGCGATATATCCATATGATGCATCGTTGCTTCCGTATCTTTTGAAAATGTATGACTGAAACTTTTTAACTGAACTTGTTGTGTCAGGAGCAGTTGAGTCATTCATAGTAAAACCTGTGCCAATTCCACTGGTTCCGATATCAATCCTTTCCTGCATATCAAGATTTGTATTTTTTAATGTGTTGTTAAAAATCACAGAGATGCCGTTTCCAACTTCTGTTTTATAACCTGTTGATATGGATAGAAACGGTTTCTTTGTTTTTAGATTGTATGAATATCCAGGAAAATAAAAAACCGGAACACTGCCAAAATAGAGTTTGAGATTTTTAATACTTAATTTTTCTTTAGTCAATTGAATTTTTCTGCAGGAAAGATGGTAGTGGGGCTTTTCTTTATCACAACTTGTAAGTATACAGGTCTCAGCAAAAATTCTGTCCTGGGTCTTTTCAACAATACCTGCTCTTCCGTAAAATGGTGGATAATAAAATTTGCTATCAAGAAATTTTCCGGTTCCTTCGTTTATATTGTATTCCAGATTTCCTGCAGTAAGAGAAAAATTTCCCTGGGAAAAAGAAAGTGGATGATCAATGGTCAGGAAACCTGTTACGTGGTCAATAACGGCTCTTTCACACGAAATTACAATGTCATTCGTGGAAATTTTTACATTTCCTTCAAGTGTGGTTTTAACAGGAAGACCATCTTCAGAAAATTCAGAGGAAACATTGTTTGCTGTGCATTTTATTTCCTGTGCAAATAAAACCGTTGTAAATGAAAAACAAAAAAATAAAAAAGCCAGTTCAAATTTCAACATTATGCTCTTTCGCAAAAGAAACAAGAGATTTCCAGTCCTTTATGCCGCTTGTTGCTCCAACTGCTGTTACTGACATTGCACCAGCAGTATTTGCTATCAAACCACACTTTAAAAGTTGATATCCTTTCAAAAGTCCTGTCAGAAAACCCGCAACATATGCATCACCAGCGCCTGTGGAATCAATAGCATTGACCTTCAATGCAGGAAAAAATTGACTTTGCTTACCATCAGTAACAAAAGAACCATCAGGACCCATTTTAATACACACATTCTTTGCTCCTAGAGCAAGGAAAAATTCAGCTATTTCCCTATAATCGTCTTTTCTGGAAAGCATTCTGGCTTCTTCTAAACTGGTGAAAAAGTAATCAGTATAGTGAATACTGCGTTCAATCACAGGTAGCCATCTTCCTGTGGAATCCCAGGCAGTATCAAAAGAAAGAATCTTTCCAATATCTTTTACTTTTTTTGCAAGAGTTTCAAGTTTTTCGCCTTCGAGACCAGGAAGCAAAAATATTCCTGCGACATGAACAATGGAAAAATTCTTCAAATAATCAAAATCGACATCTTCGACAGAAAATCGGCTATTTGCTCCAAAAGAATGAAGAAAAGAACGTTCTCCATCAGGAAATACAAGCACTGCTGTTCCTGAAGTTGTGACGCCTTTTTCTATTCTCACTTTTGAAATTTCAATGCCTTCTTTCTTCAACGCATTTAATACAAATTCACCGAGAGCATCCTCACCGATTTTTCCAATAACACTCACATCACAACCAAGCTTTTTTGCCACTACTGCGGTATTTGAAGCACAGCCACCAATATGAAGTTCGCACCTGTCAACAAGTTCAAGTTTTCCTCTTTCAGGCATCCGTGTTACTGGTCTTGTAACAAAATCGCCGACGAGAATTCCGAGGCAGGCAAGTTTTTCCATATCCTCTCCTTGTGAAACAGCTTTAGACTATGTTTAATGAATATTATTTTACAAGAAAATCTTGTCTTTGAGAAACATAATATGCTGTTGAGGCCATAACTATTGACAGAATAAACATGACAAGGGTAATACACCATTGAAAGGAGGTGAGAAAAATGAAAAAAGGATTTACACTCATTGAATTGCTTGTGGTAATCGCTATCATAGCGATTATTGCAGCGATGTTGCTTCCTGTGCTTTCCCGGGCAAGAGAAAAAGCAAGAACTCAGGTTTGTGCATCAAACCTTAAACAAATTGGTATTGCGATGTATATGTATGCACAGGACTATGATGACTGGTTTCCGAGTGCGCACTATGGATGGTGGGATGACCCTAATGATAATGCAATGGAAGGAACATGGTCAAAGTACTGGTGGAAGGCAATATGGATGAAGCAACTCGCACCATATTTAAGTAATGTAAATCCTTCAACGCTCAGTTTATATGCTACTGACCCGAATGCGGTTGATAGAGTTATTAAGGTTTTCCAGTGCCCTACCACCTGGAACTGGCCAGGGACACAGGTTGGAAAAATTGCATTGCCTCATCCTGCATGGTTTAGTATCTGGTGGTGTGGTGGTCAAACAACACCGGATGACTGGCCAGCAAATAGCGGGCATTCTTATTGTATGAACTCATCTGTTTCACTCGGCTACAATAGCTGGGTTACGGGAAGATGGAAAATGACAGCACCAATTGTGCGCAAATATGCAAGTGAACTTCCTGTGGTATTTGATGCTCCTGAATACTATGCGGGAGGCACAGTAAGTATGGAGTTAATGCTTGCGACTGAATGGGGGTCTGATAGTAGCGGAAGAAATCATAACAGGGGCATCAATTTTTTGATGGCAGATGGACATGTGGAATATCACAGGCGGGTTATACCTGCGACACTTGATGAGCTAAACGCTGCGCATTATCTCACAGGATGGAGATTTGTTGAAGGGATTGGTTACAACCAGCAGGTTTATTACGGATACTATTGATACAAAACAAAAAAAATGATAACATAAATGTACTGGGGGATTAGCTCAGTTGGGAGAGCACCAGGCTGGCAGTCTGGGTGTCAAGGGTTCGAATCCCTTATCCTCCAGTTATTTTTTTGTCCAAAAAGGGATTCGAATTGGAGCGAAGTCAGGAATTGCGAGCAAGCGCAGCAATTCCAGCGGCTGGTTGCCAATGCGATGAATAAAGAGCACTGATTGGCAAGCCCGCCGAGTTGGTGAGGCGGGGCGGATCGACCCGAGCCGCGGTGGGAGGCGAGGGCGCCGAATCCCTTATCCTCCAGTTATTTTTTTGTCCAAAAAGGGATTCGAATATTTCCTTCTAATCACAATACTGCATTTTGCCTTGTCGCATTTTGAAAGGTCTATGTGATACTCGTATCCAAGTGGCTCAAGTACTCTTCTATAAAGAACATCACAGTGCTGGCAGTAATCACGGTATGGTTTCATGTGTTTTATCCTTAACAGTCTTCTTTTTGATGGACAATGATACATGATAATTTTGAAGATATTGTTTCTTTCGTCAAGTTCCATTTTAAAATCTGCTGCTTCTTCATTCAATGTTTTTGACCAGTAAAGCCAGCATCCTTTGAGCTTGTATTTTTCGACAAGTTCTTTCAGATTTATAAGGTAATTATCAGAAATATAATTCCAGAAATCAATCACTGCCTTTTTCCCAGCCTTCTTTTCAAGAAATTTAAAAAGTTCACTGTATGCAGGAATAAACTCTGTGCAGGATATCACTGTTTCCTCCTGAAAATTAAGGTAGTCTTTCCTGTTTTCTTATCATAGTCATGCATTTCAAAAGAATATGAAGTGTTTTCAACAATTGTTTCATATACTGTTTTTGTTGTTTCTATAAATGATTTTGCAATAGCAATTTTTCGCTTCTTCATATATGAAATCGCAGGGCATTTTTCAATCTTTATTTTTAGTGTGCTTTCATCAAGATGACTTTCAATTTTTTCACCTTCTTTTTCATATGTTTGCTCGATATACTTTTTTAATGGTTTGAGCCCATTTTTTTTAATTTTTTCAATCAACGGTTTATAATAAGAACGAGAAAATTGCCGCAGGTAGTCTCTTACGGCTTCATTTCCATAATTTTTTTCAAGATATTTTATTCCTGTATTCATCGCAATATGGAAATCAGGATGGAAATACAAATTGTCTGATGCCTTTTTTCTTATAACGAGTTTTTTCATACACTGCCTCAATAAGGAATCAATAGATTTTGATATTGTTTGAAAATCCTGTCAATGGCTTTCTCACATTGTTTGTCGAGCGTATATTGATAGAGATTTTTCCATGTTTTAAATATCCCCATTTTCATCAGAAGATATTTTTCTCCAGCAAGCCACGAACGGATTTTTTTCCCTCCATATACAGCATACATGATTTTATTCATCAGGTTCTGCAGTTTTTCAGCTTCAGAAATGTCTCCCATTTTTACTGCATTGATAATTCTTGAAGCAATATATCCATTGAATACGCCACCACCAAGAAGCAGTCCATCGTATCCTGCCTGAAGATACCTGACACATTGAAATTCATTTCCATTAAAAAGTCGCAGACGCTTATTTTTTCTTCTTGCCATGAGAGCAAGTTTCATTCTGGCTTCATCGCTTGAACTATCTTTAATGATAATAATTTTTCTACTTGTGTAAAGTTTTTTCAAGACCATGATAGGAATTTCGACAGATGAGTATTTCCCCCTATCATAGATTCCAACTGGTAAATGTATATTTTCCAGGACACTATCATATAGATTGAAAATCCTTTCTGGTTCTGGCCTGACGAAAAAATAGGGTGAGCTGATGATGAAAATATCAATGCCAGTGTCAGAAAATTTCCTTGCATTTTCTAACATCTGCTGGCTTGAATTATCTGTTATCTGTACAGCAATTGCCATTCTTCCTTTATTACATTTTACAACCTGTTTTACAAGTTCTATTTTCTGTTGTTCTGTAAGACATGGACCCTCGCCATTTGTGCCGAGCAAGAAAAGACCATTGATACCAATTTTTATGTGATGCTCAACCATTTTTTCAATTGAATCATGGTCAATTTGCATTTTTTCATTAAATGGTGTTGGGACAGCAGACCAGACACCACAGAGTTTTTCGTAAAGCGCTTTTGAAATTTTCATATTATCT